>Ga0233451_10000025_pt1 | contig 135014 bp, 112 predicted proteins | sample 011ome_29_FD_183052 | JGI IMG/M metagenome (GOLD analysis project Ga0233451, IMG submission 183052) | Coastal salt marsh microbial communities from the Groves Creek Marsh, Skidaway Island, Georgia - 011504CT (spades assembly) | ecosystem: Environmental > Aquatic > Marine > Intertidal zone >... | reverse complement strand
AAGTACCTCGGGTGGGAATCGAACCCACACTCCCGAAAGAACTGGATTTTGAATCCAGCGCGTCTACCAATTCCGCCACCGAGGCAATACTGATTTTAAAGGCGTCAAAAATACTAAATTTATTTTTTTCCAGCTTTTAATTTATAGAACATTCCACAGCAAAATTTATTTTTAAATTTGTGCTTTAAATCATCACATGAATACTTCTGTCAAAATTTTTGCTTGCTCACAAAGCACCACTCTTGCTAACCTTATTGCTGATCAATTTGGAATCCCTCTAGGAAATGTTAACTTTTCGCGTTACAGCGATGGTGAATTCCAACCTTCTTTTGAAGAATCAGTTCGGGGTGCACGCGTTTTTATTATTGGTTCTACGCAACCCTCATCAGAGAACTTAATGGAAATGCTCTTGATGCTCGACGCAGCAAAAAGAGCCTCTGCTAGACATATTACAGCTGTCATACCCTATTTTGGATGGGCACGACAGGACAGAAAAGACAAACCTAGAGTCCCTATAGGAGCAAAACTCATTGCAAAACTTTTAGAAACTGCTGGAGCAACCCGCATCATCACAATGGACCTCCACGCTGATCAAATTCAAGGCTTTTTTGAAAAACCCGTTGATCATTTATTTGCCTCAACGATTTTCCTTCCCCACATACAGTCCTTAAACCTCTCTGACCTTACAATAGCTTCTCCTGACATGGGGGGCTCTAAAAGAGCCTATGCTTACTCCAAATTTTTATCTAGCGATGTGGTGATTTGCTATAAACAGCGAGAGAAGGCAAACGTGATTTCTCATATGGAACTTATAGGAGATGTGGCTGGAAAGAATGTCATACTTGTTGACGACATGGTGGACACGGCAGGCACACTGACAAAAGCCGCCGATTTGATGAGAGAACGCGGAGCTTTATCGGTACGTGCAATCTGTACTCATGCTATTTTATCGGGTAATGCTTATGAAAAAATTGAAAACTCTCAATTGGAAGAATTAATAGTTACCGATTCTATTCCTCCAAGAATTAGCCACAATAAAGTAAAAGTGTTATCTTGCGCCCCATTATTCGCCGAAGTAATGCGCAATGTGCACTACAACGAGTCAATAAGTTCAAAATTTATAATGTAATTAATTAAGAAATCATGAAATCGATTACCATTACTGGATCTAAAAGAGAAAGCGTAGGCAAGGTAGCAACCAAAGCGTTACGCAATGCTGGCAGAGTTCCCTGTGTATTGTATGGTGGAGGTGAACCCCTTCATTTTTCTGCACCGGAACTCGATTTCAGCAAATTAGTGTACACACCCAATGCACATACGGTAGAAATTGTTCTAGAAGACGGAACTAAAATAAGTGCCATTCTTCAGGACATTCAATTCCACCCATTGACAGATAGAATTTTACACGTAGACTTCTATCAGCTTTCTGAAGACAAAGAAGTCTCCTTAAATATCCCTGTTAAAGTACAAGGTGCTGCACCAGGAGTATTGAATAGCGGTGGTGTTTTACGTCTCAACAAAAGAAAACTAAGGGTCAAAGCACTCCCATCCAATCTTCCAGATTATATCATTGCTGATATTTCCGATTTAGAGCTTGGAAACAAACTTTATACTGCAGCCTTGCAAACAGACACCTATACGATTCTTCACCCAGATAATACCGTTGTTTGTCAAGTACGTACTTCGAGAGCGTCCATGAAAACAGCTATTGAGGAAACAGAAGCTTCCGCGGAAGAAACGACTGATGAAGCTGGCGCTGAAAGTGAAGCAACAGCCCAAGAATAAAAAAAACAGTTGCAAAAAACAACAAAGCATGTGGTTATCCAATCACATGCTTTTTTTATTTTAGAGCATGCGACTTTTGAAATGCTTGTTTAAAAAGAAATCAACCTCTCTAGAGATGAAAAAATTTTTAATAGTTGGATTGGGAAATATTGGAGAAGAATACCAAAATACCCGTCACAATGTAGGCTTTCAAATTCTGGATCGTTTAGCTACAAAAAACGAACTCCTCTGGACCGAAAAAAAACTTGCCAGTTACGCCCTTCTCAAACACAAAGGGAGGCAATTTGTTTTGATTAAACCCAGCACTTTTATGAACCGAAGTGGGAAAGCAGTTCGCTACTGGGCTTTGCAAGAAAAAATCCCTCTGGAAAATATTTTGGTCCTCACAGATGAGTTACACTTGCCCTTTGGCAGCATCCGTTTGAAACCTAAAGGGAGCCCTGCAGGACACAACGGATTAAAAGATATAGAAGCCCAGTTAAATACCTCAACTTACGCCCGTCTTCGATTCGGTATAGGTCAAGAAAAAAAATCTTTTGATCAGGTCAAATTTGTTTTGGACCCTTGGGAGGAAAGCGAGCAAAAAAAACTACCCGAGAGAATGGATCTTTGTACAGAAGCAATTATAAATTTTGGTCTAGAGGGCATCCAAAACACAATGAACCGCTTTAATGGTAAATAAAAATTATTCAGTCTTAAAACTATTAATCTCAGAATAAGATACGTTCCCTTGAAGGTCTTGAGTAACCACCTGCCAAAAGTAGGTGCTGCTCGACTCTAACTCTTGAATGAAATTGGTCTGCGTGAGGTTTCCCTTCATAAGTTGCAATTGATTAGAATCTTTTCCTAAATAAAAATCATAGGAAAGTATATCATTGTCCAGGTCATTTCCTTCCCACTCAAATAGTTGCTCAAAGTTTTCTGAGAGTTGTATAATTGCATCTTCCTCTGGAGTCAAAAGAACCGCTGGATAGGGAAAATGACTTGATTCGGGTGATCCTTCCAAATAAAAGTACCAAACATCACTGGATGTAATTGTTGGAGAAAGCAAACTTTTAGTTTGAACATACCATCGATAAGCTACACCACTCGGTAAGATCAGTGAAGTATTTAAAAGCGGTGTTTCCTCACTAAATTGTTTTAGAGTCTGTGTGTTTTGAACTATCAATGTATAACTGTCTGTATGTAATGCTGCACTCCACTGAAAGCGAACTTGTCTTTCTTGATCATTGATACGAGACGCGGTAGTACAGGCTTCTAGATTCAAAGGAGAAAGGAGAACGGTCGCCTCAGGTTCTGGAATTGGATCAGGACCACAGTTCCATAAAAAAACAGCTAAAAGTACTAGACCCTTTTTCATTCTTTCAGAATTTTGATTGTTTCTAAATGAGTTCCATAGTCAATTTGTAAAACATACCAACCCCTTGGGAAAGAGTTCATAGGGAGTTCTATTGTTCTACCTGCCTCTTTTACCTCCATTAAATTCCAAAGCAACTCTCCAGTTCCGGAAACTAAATGCAAATTGGCCTGAGCCTTTTTTGGTAACACCACATTAGCATCACTGGCTACAGGATTTGGAAAAACGGTTGCTTGTTGCTCCAGATTAACCCATTCTTCATAAACCCCTTGACACGCTTTGTCAGTACTTACTATCACCCTATTGATTTTATTTGTCAAGGGAAGTTGAACAGATTGCTTTCCTGAGACAGTTCGTACATCATCGTTTATCATGATATTATAGGACTCGCTCCCAGACAAGCTTAAATCAATTAAAGAAGTGTTGGGATTGAACAGCGTTTGAACATTCAATTCTTCTGGAGCGTTTATCTCAGTTTCAAAACAATATTCAAAATCAGGATATGAATTAGAGGTAACGCAAATAGAATAAAGGCCTGGAGCAAGGTTGTTTAAGGTCTTTCCAACAACAGTAAAGCTCGTTGACTTTTGATAACCATTGGGTCCAAGAATTTCTAGTTGATAAAGGTAATCTGCCCGTGCATTGATAGTCAGTGATCCATTTTCTTTGTCAGGACAACTTGTATCCTTTTTGGTTAAACTTATATTTCTTTCTGAGAAAAGATCACATAAATCGCCAATACCATTTTGATCAATATCTGCCTGATCTTCATTGCTTATCTCAGGGCAATTGTCTTGTGAATCCGGATAGGAATCACCATCGGCGTTAGACTCTAAAATTCCTTCTGCACACAGCTGAAGTTCGAAAGCCCGTAAGGAACCTGTATCTTCTTTGTATTGATCCAAAACTACTAACTTCCACAACCCTTTAGAAGACATTCCGTATAGACTACTTAAATCTTGTACGGGACGAAAACTTCCAGTAAACGGTGGAGTTCCCTCTTCGATTGCGATAATTGCTTCCTGATCAAAGTATGTTTGAGTATAATCATCTCCGGACCCTCCTAATGAACTGCTCATCAAATAACGTTTCCCCTCTGGGGTTTCAAGATATAGAGACAAATCCTCTAACCATGTATGAGTTAAATCCACCAATACGTTTAAATCTTGAATAGGTGCGTCAAAAGTAATATTGATCGTAGCTATAGTAGCTCCATCATCATTGTCTGTAGCATCTACCAAATTTTTTGGCAAGTTTGATGCTGCCAGCGTTGTACAGGAGATGGGACTGGTCACAAAACTTGAATACGCTGAAAAAGGAGCTATTCCACAATTGTTTTGAGCTTGAATACGCCAATAATAATTTGTTAAGGGTTCAAGATCATTTAACTTTAATTGGTTCGTAGAAACAAGCGAGTCTAAAACAAGTGTATTAAAATCCGAATCCGTAGAAACTTGTAATCGATTACTTTCTGCATTCGGATTGGATTCCCATTTCAACAGTGGACTAACACTTACTCCATTTTCAAGAGGCTCTGGTGTGAGTAATAAGTCCTGTTCAAAATTTGAACTGCGTTGTTTTAGCTCAAAAGAAAACAATTCAGTATCGCTACCGATTGTAGCTTGTACATCAAAAAGATAATCACCCGCCGATAAATTATTCAAGCCCCTGAGCAGTAAATATCCTGAAGCATCATTAGACGAATAACTTGTTTTTGAGAACTGAACGTTTATCCCTTCAGGCAGTTCCTGTATTTGGAGACTAAATGGTTTGTTGAACCCAACTGCTTTATCAAATGAAAAATCATAGCGCAACTCATTTTGATCACAGTTTTCTTTAGAAAAAACCTCAAAATTGAGAACTAAATCTCTCGATTCAATGGAAAAATCGCTCGTATTTATTGCAAAAAAGATCTGGTTTTTAGGCTTTATTTTAATTCGGGCGGTTGTCGTATTGATTTCGTTTGGAACACGAACCACTGCCTGGCCACTGTTGGGTATATCTTCAGCCAATACATAGGGAAAAGTTGCTCCTCCGTCTATGGACAATAAAACAGAAACTCGATCCGCATTTATAGGACTTTGTTCTGTATTGGCAGTATTCCATTGGATTATTTCTAAGGCCCCGCCTTTTAGGGTTTGAGGAGTATTTTGAGTGTCTATACGAAAAGGACCTGCCTCTCCTACTACTGTAATTTTTAGAGCATCTTGGGCAAGTTGAAAATAGGTGGGTGTTTGTTTGCGTACACTCAGCCCCCAATTCATTGTTCTTCCTACCAGAGGCAGTGTTTCCCAAGCTGCATTGAGTCCAGGATTTTCTTGTAGGAGTTGATTGTTAAGCACACGGTTCAGCTTGGGAATCATTCGGCTAGAAGACGTTGTAGGGGGGAGAGACCTTGCCAAAGCACCTAATACATTCGTTGGTCCAAAGTTGCTCGATGTGATTTCTGCGCTGTCCAACTGCTCCCAGCAGTATGTATAACTTGCCTCTTCTTCTTCTAGAATTTGGGGGATACTCAATTCAAAGGGAGTGCCTATAGGAATCCATTGATCCGACCCTACAGAGACTGTAAAAGCATCTAAATCAATGGGTTCTGATGTACCGCAAGTGAGACTGGAGGTGTATTCTAAAATCGTTTTTATACTATAGTAGTGAAAATAGGAATCGCCGTGTTGCTGGAGGTCATCCACACCCGTTATTCCGGCATAGCCCATTATGGTAGATCCACTTCCAGGCTCTGCATTATATCCGGTTCCTTCTGTTTCAAAAGAATAGGTGTGATAGGCTCCAAATTGATGACCTATTTCATGACCTGCGTAATCTAGATCAAAATAATCATTGCGATAGGGTCCTCCATAAATATCCTTAAAGGGATGAGTAGAATAGCCTTGTCCTTTTTTCCCGGACACACAAACACAACCTATACATCCTGCATCACCATTTGGTTCTCCATAATCAAACAAATGTCCTACATCATACGCTTCGTCGCCTAAAACACTGTCTAAAGTAGTCTGAAGTTCTGAGTCAAAATTTCCTGTGAAGGGATCTGTATCGGGATTTTCATATATCAGCCCTGCATCTGAAACCAATTCCAAACGGAGGTTTAGATCTCTTTCAAAAATAAAGTTGATTCTATTGATCGTGCTGACAACAGCTTCAAGAGCATCTTCAGAGTTTGAACCATTGCTGTCGTCATTATCCCCCCAAAAAGTGGTATACTCACCTGTACCTGCAATAGCAATGCGAAAAGTTGTAATCGTTTCATTGGAAACACTGTTTTTTGATAACGTATTCCAAGATTGCTTCTTTAATACTGCGGCTTCAGTTTTACAAAATAAGGGATTACTAGAATCTCGATTCATTTTTAAATACGCAAAATGAAGGTTTTTTTGACCTTTAAACGGTTGTATAAAAAAATCTGGCCCATTTTCGATATGCATCCAGGCACTAATCCCTTTTGAAGTATGCGTCAACCGAAGTCGTACCTCTGGTCTCAAAGAACTGAAGCCTGTATAAGTTTTTATGTTGGGGTACTTTAATTGTAGCGTTTTTGAAAGTACCTTTATGGGAGTTAAAACAAAAAGTTCTTCTTCCCCCTTTTCATTAGGCAAATACATTTCAATTACATTCTTTTTTTGCCAATTATCACTGGAGGAGACTATTTTCTTGGTCATACGGTAATAACTCTCTCCATACACCTCAAAGGATCCGTTGACTCCTTGGGGATTTGAAACCTGAACCCAACTGTCTTGACTATAGAGCGACGAAACAAAAAAAAACACAGAAAACAGAAGGCTTACTACCCACTTTTTCAAAACGCGTTTTTTATTAGTGATCAAATTCATCTGTTCATCAATAGGCTAAAAATAAACAAACTAATTCGTCTGTTTGTGATAATAACGTACTTTTGTGACAGCAAACTAAGTGCGGTCTAGTCCAATGAATATAGTTCAAGGAATTGAAAACTACAATTCTTCTTCCCAGTCTATACTTACCATCGGAACCTTTGATGGAGTGCATATTGGACATCAAAAAATAATAGGCTCTTTAGTTCAACAAGCCAAGGAAAAAAACCTCCAATCCAGTCTTTTAACTTTTTTTCCACACCCCAGAATGGTCCTCCAAAAACAAAGTTCTTTAAAACTGATCGACACCTTAAAAGAAAAAGAGTTGCTTTTGAAAAAACTGGGTATAGACAACTTGATTATTCATCCATTTTCAGAAGAATTTTCTCGGCTTACTGCCATAGAGTTTACTCGAGACCTATTGGTAGATAAACTTAAAATAGCCTCTCTGTTTATTGGCTATGATCACCGATTTGGAAAAAACAGAGAAGCTAGCGTAGATGATGTTATTACTTATGGAAAAACATACGGTTTTGACCTCACCGTTATTCCAGCACAAGATATTGAGTCGATCACAGTAAGTTCTACAAAAGTTAGGACAGCTATCGAGGATAGTGATTTCGAAAAAGTACATCAATTTTTAGGTCGTCCCTACCAACTGAATGGTATCGTAACCCAAGGTGAGGGTCTGGGAAGGACGATAGGCTTTCCAACAGCAAATCTAGAAATTCCTGAAAGCTATAAATTAATTCCTCCAAAAGGAGTATACATGGTTGACGTAGAACACAGAAACACAAGCTATAAAGGTATGATGAATATAGGAAACCGTCCAACTTTGAACGGAAGTCATCAAACTACAGAAGTACATCTTTTTGATTTTGACCAAAAAATCTATGGAGACTCTTTAAAAGTACTGATTGTAAAAAAAATTAGAGAAGAATTAAAATTTGATTCTTTAGAGGCCCTTAAAACACAGCTAGCAATAGATCAAGAAATTTGTAAAAGAACAGACGCCTAATAAGGGTAGAAGGAAAATTACTTTATTTTTGCAAAAAGAATTTTCATGCTCGGACTCCAATTCATCAGAGAAAATAAAGAAGCTGTACTTGAGGGGCTACAAAAAAGAAGTTTTTCTTCTCCTGAACTAATTGATCAAATTATTCAACTGGATCAAGAAAGAAGAAGCAAACAAACAGAACTCGATGCTCTACTTTCAGAATCCAATCAAATGGCGAAAGAAATTGGAAAACTCTTTAAAAGTGGCGACACTGCTCAAGCGAATATTTTAAAAGAGAAAAGTGCAGCTGCCAAGGGAGCTACAAAATTACTTCAAGAGCAACTTCAGGAGACTACTTCACAGCTTTTTGAATTGCGCACACAAGTTCCTAACATACCCCATGAAACAGTTCCCGCGGGAAATTCAGAAGAAGATAACGAAGAAGTGTTCCGATCTGGTAGTACACCTGATTTACATTCCGAAGCGCTTCCCCACTGGGAATTGGCCAGCAAATACAATTTAATTGATTTTGAACTGGGCAATAAAATTACGGGGGCTGGATTTCCGGTATATAAAGGAAAGGGAGCTCGTCTGCAGCGCGGATTAATCAATTTTTTCTTAGATCGAAACACCGCAGCAGGCTATCAAGAAGTCCAAGTTCCTCACTTAGTTAACGAAGCTTCAGGTTTTGGAACAGGACAGTTGCCGGATAAAGAGGGTCAAATGTATCATGTGACTAATGACAACCTCTATTTGATTCCCACTGCTGAAGTCCCCATTACCAATCTTTTTCGTGACACCCTTTTACAAGCTTCTGATCTTCCTATAGCATTGACAGGTTATACACCCTGTTTCAGAAGAGAGGCAGGTAGCTATGGTGCTCATGTCCGTGGTTTGAATAGATTGCATCAATTTGACAAAGTAGAGATTGTACGAATTGAAGAGCCTCAAAATGCAATGCAAGCACTTGAAACTATGGTAGAACACGTTAAATCTATTTTAAAAGAATTGGAATTGCCCTATCGTATTCTAAGACTCTGTGGCGGAGACTTGGGATTCACCTCAGCGCTGACTTATGACTTTGAAGTATATTCTGCTGCTCAAAAACGGTGGTTGGAAATAAGTTCGGTTTCTACATTCAATAGTTTTCAAGCAGAGCGCCTACAATTGAGATATAAAAATGCAGAAGGTAAAAAACAAAATGTGCACACTTTAAACGGTAGCTCTTTAGCACTCCCTAGAGTACTAGCAGCGCTTTTGGAAAACTTTCAGACCACAGATGGGATTCAAATTCCAAAAGCTTTAATTCCTTATACTGGTTTTGACCGCATATCCGAAACATGGTAATTTACAATGTCACAACCCATGTAGAACCCTCTGTACAAGAAGATTGGCTTTTGTGGATGAGACAAGAACTAATCCCTCAGCTTTTGAGTACATCTGGACTGAAAGAAATTAAAATTTTTAAAGTTGTTGCCGGACAAGATCAAGGTGGAGTGAGTTATGCCGTTCAACACTTTTTTGAAAGTAAGGAGAAGTTAAATCACTTTTTAAAAGAACTTGGGCCTACAACTAGAAAAAAAAGTGAAGAACGATACGGAAACCGCATCCTCCATTTTGAAACAGAACTTCACCTAATGGAAGAATACTCATGAAGGCTGTTCGTGCAAAAAAAAAATTAGGGCAGCACTTTCTGGTGGATTTAAATATTGCCCAAAAACTTGCGGATACTCTTACTTTTAACAACTACGATTCTGTTCTTGAAGTTGGTCCAGGCATGGGAGTATTAACCCAATTTCTCATACAAAAAACAGCTCATCTGCATGTAATAGAAATTGATTCTGAATCCGTGCTCTACTTAAAAAAACACTATACTGACGAACAATTTAAGCTTATAGAAGGGGATTTTTTAAAACTAAACCTACAAGAATACTTTACTACAAAACCCCTAGCTCTTATTGGAAATTTTCCTTACAATATTTCAACTCAAATCTTGTTTAAGACCATAGAAAACCGCTCACAAATTCCCTTTTTTGCAGGCATGTTTCAAAAAGAAGTTGCAGAACGTATCTGTGAACCTCCCGGGTCAAAAAAGTATGGAATTCTCTCTGTTCTTACACAACTTTTTTACGATACTAAATTACTTTTTACAATACCTCCTACTGTTTTTAAACCACCGCCAAAGGTTGAGTCTGCGGTTATTCAGTTGATTCGAAAAGAACAATTTAATCTAGACTGTGATGAGACACTTCTTTTTCAGCTGGTAAAATTAAGCTTTCAACAACGACGTAAAACCCTTAGAAACAGTTTAAAAATGGTTAATATTTCCGAAAAATTGAGAGAAGATGCTATCTTTGACCTACGTCCAGAGAAGCTCTCTGGTGCGGACTTTGTCCAACTTGCAAAAAGGATAGGCCATGACACCATTTCACATTGACTCGGATTTAGTAATTGAAATCAAGGACCTTATTGCAAAGGAAGACAAAACACGTCTTAAAAGAAAACTCAAGCCCGCTCATTACGCAGATTTAGGAGAACTTATTGAATACCTCACAATAAGCGAAGCCACCTATCTCATAAAATTATTAGGCAGTGATACTACTGCAGATGCACTAGCAGAAGTAGATCCAGATATAAGAGAAGGCATTTTAGAAAAACTCTCTGCTAAAGAAATCGCCAAAGAAGTCCTCGAGTTAGATACTGACGATGCCGCAGATATCATCTTAGAACTTCCAGAGGAACGTCAAGAAAAAGTCATGTCCCAGATCGAAGACGATGAACACGTTAGTGATATTCGAGACCTTCTTCGTTATGACGAGAACACCGCTGGTGGTCTAATGGCTAAAGAATTGGTCAAAGTGAAAGAAGACCTTAGTGTACTGAAATGCCTAAATGAAATGCGGGCTCAAGCAGAAAACGTGACTCGTGTGCACTCCATCTATGTGGTAGATGAAAAAAACAGACTGAAAGGCCGACTTTCCCTGAAAGACTTGATCACAGCCAATTCTCGAGCAAAAGTAAAAGACATTTACATTCCAAAAGTAGACTATGTAACCGTAGATCAAGAAAATGAAGAGGTTGCAAAAATTATGTCGAAATACGATTTGGAAGCGATTCCTGTTGTGAACAACAAAAAGGAATTATTGGGTAGAATTACAATAGATGATATTGTAGATGTAATCAAAGAAGAAGCTGATAAAGACTACCAATTGGCAGCAGGTATTTCAGCAGATGTTGAAGCAGATGACACCATTTTAGAGCTAGTGAAGGCGCGACTTCCATGGTTGTTTTTGGGACTGTTGGGCGGACTGGGGAGTGTTTTTATTCTTCAGGATTTTGAGACTGTCATGGAGGAGCCCACTTTACGCAATTTGTTTTTTTACACCCCGTTGATCGCTGCCATGGCAGGAAATGTAGGAGTACAATCTTCTGCCATAATTGTACAAGGTATAGCAAACGATGTGGTGAAAGGGTCCCTTTTTAATCGATTGATAAAAGAAATTGGACTGAGCTTAATAAATGGATTTTCACTCGCTTTGGTCATACTACTTTTTGGACGGTTTATCGACCAGTCTTTTTTGGTAAGTGCTACCATCGCTGGATCAATGATGCTGGTCATAGTAGTGGCAGCCTTGGTGGGAACCTTTGTTCCAATTGTTCTTAATAAACAAGGAATTGACCCTGCAATAGCAACAGGTCCTTTTATCACTACTGCAAATGATATTTTTGGAATCTTTCTCTTTTTTTACGTTGCTAAAATTATATTAGGGTTTTAATGAGTAAACCTAAAGTCATTCATATCGACAAAAACCACCCAGTATTGATGGATGGTTTAGAAAAACTGGGTTTTGAAAACGTCATAGCCTATACAGATTCTTTAGAAGATCTTCTACCTAAACTGAGTCAATATCAAGGGATGATCCTTCGCAGTCGTTTTCCCATTGACCAAAAAGTCCTCGATGCCGCCACACAGCTCAAATTCATAGGTCGTGTGGGTGCCGGACTTGAAAATATTGATTTGGACAGCGCGCGTTCAAAAAATATTCACCTTATTGCAGCACCAGAGGGAAACCGCAATGCCGTAGGGGAACATGCGCTGGGGTTGCTGCTCGGCCTGATGAATAAACTCCGCCTTGGACATGAAAAAATAAGTAAGGGAGAATGGCTTAGAGAAGCTCACCGCGGGTGGGAATTGGAAGGTAAAACGGTAGGTTTGATTGGATATGGCAACACAGGAAAAAGTTTTGCAAAAAAATTATCTGGATTTAATAGTGTCAAAGTGCTTTGTTATGATATAAAACCAAATTTGGGTGACCAATATGCAGAGCAAGTTTCTTTAAATGTACTCCAAGAACAAGCACAGGTTTTGAGTCTACATATTCCTGAAACAAAGGAAACTCTGGCAATGATCAACGCGGAATTTATAGAAAATATGCATTTCCCTTTCTGGTTCATCAATACAGCTCGAGGAAAAGCAGTGGTGACTAAAGATCTCGTTTCAGGTTTAAAAAACGGAAAGGTTTTAGGGGCAGGATTAGATGTTTTAGAATACGAATCTAGCTCTTTTCAATCCGTATTTAGCGCTTCAAAACCTCCTGAGGAACTCCGCTATTTAATTCAGTCCGAACATGTTCTACTCAGTCCTCATGTTGCTGGGTGGACGGTAGAGAGTCACATCAAACTGGCGCAAACAATAGTAGATAAAGTAAAGGCTTTAAAACTCACCTAGCAAGAACGGGCTATACAATAAACTGAGCGGTTTCTTCCGTACGTTGTTCCAGCAGAATGGGTTTTCCCAGTTCCTTTAAAAATCGTTTGGTTTCCTGATCAAAATGTCGGATAGTATACAAATCAACCCCTTTGGTAACGGCAACGTTAAAGCGTGAACGCAAAACCAATACCAACTCTTCTAATCGGTTGTACTTGTTGTTTACACATACCGAAAAACTGATGGCTGAATTTTGAATTAGTTCTACGGGCATTTGGTACTCGTGTAATAATCCAAAAATATAACTGATGTTTTCCTCAACAATAAATGAAAAATCAATGGAGGACAGACGTAACAATACCTGATCTTTTTTAACGATATAACAAGGCATATGAGGTTCTAAAGCTTTTCCTTTAGACACTGCTGTTCCAGATGCCTTAGGGTTTTCAAAAGACTTTACAAAAAGAGGTATTTCTTTCCGCTGAAGGGGTTGTAATGTTTTAGGATGAATGACGGATGCTCCGTAAAAGGCCAACTCTATGGCCTCGCGATAAGAGATTTGATTCAGCAACTTGGTCTCTTTAAAAACCCTTGGATCACCGTTAAGCACACCAGGAACATCTTTCCATATAGTTACCGATTCGGCATTTAGTGCGTAGGCAAAAATAGCCGCTGAATAATCGGATCCTTCTCTTCCTAGAGTAGTAGTGAAATTATTGGAATTACTTCCTATAAACCCTTGTGTAATAACTAGTTGACTTTTGCCAACTTGTTCGACAATATTTTGTTGCGTCCACTCCCAGTTGAGATTTGCTGCTCGATAGTAATCATCAGTTTTGATGCAATTTCGAGCATCCAACCAAGCGCTTTGAAATCCAGAAAAGTTCAAGAAAAAGTGAATAATTGTAGTCGATAACAACTCACCATAACTCACCACCTGATCGTAAACAAAACTATAATTTGGTGATTTATTGGTTCTGAAAAAACCTAACAGTTCTTCAAATAGTTGATGCACTTGATCTTCTACTTCAGCACCCTGCTCTCCAAATAAGTTTTTTACAATCTCCAGATGATACTGCTTTAAAGGCAAAACCCCTTCTGGGGTTTGGTTTTTATTTTTAAAGTAGTCCTCAATAATTTTTTCTAGAGCATTGGTCGTCTTACCCATTGCAGATACGACAACAAGAGTATCTTGATAACCGACTGCTTTTAAAACTGCAAGTAGGTTTTGTACCCCAGCAGCATCTTTTACGGAAGCTCCACCAAATTTGAATACTTTCATTTGTCGCATATTAGTTGGTTGGATATAAGAAGTTTTTCATTGCTGGGCGGTGCATTTGTACCGTTCTCCAGTCGGATAAAACCGTTGCACCGCTTTTTTCATAAAAACGAACTGCTGGAGTATTCCAATCCAAAACGTTCCATTCAATACGTTCCACACCAGCTTCATAAGCTTGATGTATGAAAGCTGTATACAGCTGAGTTCCATACCCCTTACCTTTAAATTGCTCAGAAACAATCAAATCTTCTAAATGGAAAGTAGGGCCTTTCCAAGTTGAGTATCTCGGATAATATAAAGCCATTCCAACTATTGCTTCTTGCACCTCTGCAACCAAACATTGAAATAAAGGCATAGAACCAAAGCCGTGTTTTTCTATGTCAGTAACTTGAAGTAGTACACTCTCTGGCTCTTTTTCAAAAAGAGCTAACTCCTGAATCAACGCCAAAATTGCACTACTGTCTTTTTTCTCTGCTTTTCTAATAAAAGCTCCCATATCTTACATTTAATTTGCAAAAATAAAATAAGTCTGTAGGTATACAGCAAACTCAAAGAAATATCACAATTTTCTCTGCTCTGTTAAAAATCAACGGTACTGCTCCAACCACTGGAGACTAATCTCAAAAAAACGCAGTGGATTTTCTGCATGAAGCCAGTGTCCAACCTGAGGTATCAACGCATGTTCAGCAGCTGGGAAATGATGCTTTATTATAGGAAGATCTGTGTCTAAAATATAGTCTGAGTGCTCCCCTTTGATAAATAAACAAGGTAACTCAGATTGCGCTTTGGAATCTAAGCCTGCACCAATGGCCTCACTTGCATTTTTAAGAACTTCAATGTTTAAGCGAAGTCCTAATTTACCTGGTGCTACCCAATACAAGTTTTTTAATAAAAATTGTCTTGTTGCAGGATCAGAAATAGTTTTTGCCAGTTCCTCATCAGCTGCTGTTCTTGTCTTAAGTTGATTAAAATTAAGTTGTGATAATCCATTAAGTATTTGTTGATGGTGAGGATCGTATTTTTTAGGCGCAATATCCGCGACCAACAATGCTTTAATTTTATTAGGATAGGAGCAGGCCAGATGCATCGCTGTTTTACCACCCATAGAATGACCCAACACCAAGACTTTGCCCAAATTTTTAGCTTCACAATAGCGAATGACATCTTCTGCCATTAACTCATAAGTGAATTTGTCGTTCCAAAAGCTCCTACCGTGATTTCTTTGATCAAGAAGATGCACCCTAAATCCACGTTCAGAAAACCCCTTCGCATGGGTTTTCCAGTTGTCTCCCATTCCTAGAAATCCATGAAGAATTAGCAAGTCTGTTCCTTCACTACCTACCAGAGTGCTGTGTAATAAACTCAATGTGACAATCGATTTAAATACATCGGAATGACATTTTCAAAACCGAGATAGAGACTTTCGCAGATCAGGGCGTGACCAATGGAAACTTCTAATAAATTGGGGATTTTTTGACTAAAATAAGCCAGATTCTCCAAGCTTAAATCATGACCCGCGTTGAGGCCTATTTCCAGCTCTTGAGCCTTCCTAGCTGCTTCAACATAGGGAGCAACAGCTCGTTCAGGATCTTGATTATAGAGTGAAGCATAAGACTCGGTGTACAATTCTACGCGATCTGTACCTGTGGCTATGGCACCTTCAATCATTTCTGGCAGAGGATCTACAAAAATAGAAGTACGAATGCCCTGGTCTTTAAATCGTTTGATTACTTCTTTTAAAAAAGAAGCATGTTTTATTGTATCCCATCCAGCATTTGAAGTAATGGCATCTTCAGCATCGGGAACAAGAGTGACCTGAGTGGGTTTTACCTCCAGGACCAGTTTGGTAAAATCAGAAATGGGGTTGCCCTCGATATTAAATTCTGTGGTCACAACTTCTTTTAAATTTCTTACGTCTTCATAACGAATGTGGCGCTGGTCAGGTCTAGGATGTACTGTAATACCCTGAGCACCAAATCGCTCTAAAGCTTTCGTGACTTCAATCAAATTGGGAACATTTCCACCACGTGCGTTTCTCAAGGTGGCTACTTTGTTGATATTAACACTAAGGGCTGTCATTTTTTTTTGGTAAAAGTATTGTCTTCTTCCCAAATTAAAAAGGGTTTGACAGGACAATCTACTATTTTCTGATCTAGATACGGGTTCCCGCCAGTTTTGTACCTTTACCCCAAGAACAGCGATCATGTATATAGCAATTTATAGTGCTTTTTTTTCACCCACCTCATTGGCCCTCGTCAAAAAGGTGATTGAGTATCTCGATACGCATCAGCACAGATTTATTTTGTTAGATCGACTACAAAAACCGTTGGGGGATAATACCAATCAATATAATTATTTCAATGATGATGCAAAACTTGATGAACCTGTTGATTTTTTATTCTCTATAGGAGGAGACGGTACCCTGTTGCGGTCAATTTCAGTAATTAGGGACACTAAAATTCCTATACTTGGAATAAACGGGGGACGTCTAGGTTTTTTAACGAGTGTTCAACGCGATACATTACATGAAGGATTGGATTTGTTTTTTGAGGGAAACTACTGTTTAATTGAACGCTCCCTTTTAAAAGTAGCAACAGAAAAGTCAATAGAAGCACTTGATGACTTTGGTTACGCTTTAAACGAAATCACGATCAACAGAAAAAATACTACCTCGATGCTCAGTATTGAAACAGAGCTCGATGATGAATTTCTTACAACCTATTGGTCCGATGGTTTGATCATTTCAACTCCCACAGGCTCAACAGGATATTCCTTAAGTAGTGGTGGACCTATAGTCTCCCCTTCAGCAAATTGTGTGATAGTCAACCCTATTTCGCCTCATAATATCAATATGCGTCCTTTAATTGTCCCCGACACTACTACCTTTAAAATTTCAGTTGCCGGCAGAGGAAGTCATTACTTGCTTTCCCTTGATTCCAGAATATTTACTGTAGAAAACGGAAATAAACTTTTTATTAAAAAAGCATCCTTCAACGCAATTACAGTTCAACTACAAGGTACTTCCTTTTACGACACACTAAGAGGAAAGCTTTTTTGGGGTCACGACACTAGAAACATACAATAAAACTGGTCTTTTTCGGTTATTAAAAAACAGATTTGAAGGTCTAAATATTCATGCTAAAAAAGGTAATTCTTTTCCTCTTGATGATTGCTGGTGGTTCAGTGACGGCACAATTTCATGAAATTGGCGTTTTCCTAGGGGGGAGTAACTATATTGGAGATGTAGGAACAGATCGCTTTGTTGATCCCAACCAGCTAGCCTATGGCATACTTTACAAATGGAATATGACCGACAGATATTCTCTGAGAGCGGGATTTACGGCTACTACACTAAGCGAAAACGAATACGGAAATAGTGATATTAACCGCTTTAGAAGGTCCTTCAAAATAGATAATCCCATACAAGAAGCCCTAGCAGGAATAGAAATAAATTTTACTGAGTTTAATTTACATGATCCGACAACAATAGTTACCCCCTATCTATTTTATGGACTCAGTTATTTCCGATTCAATCAGTATTACCTTACACCAAATGGTCCCATAGACCCACCAACCTATACAAACTATGGGAAAGATGAAAAAATCGGTATTCCTTTGATACTTGGGATTAAGATCAATCCAAATCCTTTTTTGGTACTCGGTCTAGAAATGGGTGCTCGTTACACACTTACCGATAACTTGGACGGTAGTAATCCGCAAAATGAATACGCAGATAATCCCGCTTACAAATTTGGAAATATTGGTAATAATGACTGGTATCTTTTTACTGGTTTAACAATTTCATTTACCTTTGGCGATCTTCCGTGTTATTGTAAGGAATAAATGAACAAACAACCAAAACATGTAGCTATAATAATGGACGGCAACGGTCGTTGGGCTAAAAAACAAGGCAAAAAACGTGTTTTGGGTCATAGCAAAGGTGCAAAGTCAGTAAGAGAAATTGTTGAAGCTGCAGCACGAGAACAAATTGAATTTCTTACCCTATTTGCCTTTTCTACAGACAATTGGAATCGTCCTAAAGAAGAAGTCAACATCTTGATGAAGCTCCTTGTAAGCTCTTTAAAAAAAGAATTTAAAAGACTTATAGACAACAACATCAGACTGTGCGCTATAGGGCATCTGAAATCACTGCCTGTGTTGGTTCAGGAGGAGCTCCTTTTTGTGATTGAAAAAACAAAAGAAAATACAGGAATGGTTCTTACGTTGGCTTTAAACTACGGTGCAAAGGAAGAAATTATTGAGGCTGTAAAAGCCATTGCAGATAAAGTTAAAAATAGTATAATTTCCCCCGAAAAAGTTGATGAATCCACTATAATTGAGCATCTTTACACCCGCAATTTACCCCCGGTAGATTTGCTTATAAGAACCAGTGGTGAAGAACGAATTAGTAACTTTCTTTTGTGGCACATTGCCTACGCAGAGTTGTATTTTACAAAAACCTTATGGCCAGACTTCACAAAAGAAGACTTACAACTAGCATTAATCAATTACGGTAAACGAGAAAGAAGATTTGGAAAAACGAGCGAACAACTCACTTTGTAAACCTTTTGCAAAAATTTGGTTTTTAGGACTGTTCCTTCTTGTAGGAAATCTTACCCTAGCTCAAACCTCTGATTTTGTAAAAGGAAAAAAGTACGTCTTAGATTCGATTAGTGTTCGAGGAATAAAAACATTCAATGAGCAAACTGTCATTTCCTATAGCGGCTTGAGAAAGGGTCAGGAAATCAATATTCCTGGGGAGGAAGTAAGTGCTGTTATTAATAAATTATGGGGACTAGACCTGTTTAGTGATATTAATTTTTACATTACCAAAGTTGAAAACAATAAGGTGTCCGTAGAGATTGACATTGAAGAACTACCCACATTGACTGAGGTTAAAATAAACGGTCTCAAAAAAGGAACAACAGAAACACTTATCAAAGACACCGAACTCACAAAAGGAAAAAAACTCTCTGAAAGTTTTCTAACCAACACCAAAAATTACATTGAAAACAAGTATCGAAAGGAGGGATTCCTAGACACCAAAGTGGTTCTTAATACGATTAAAGACACTGTAGGAAACAATTCCTATAAAATGGTAGTCAATGTAGACAAAGGACCCCGAGTAAAAATCAATGAAATCGCTTTTGAAGGAAACAAGGTTTTCAAAGAAGGAAAACTCCGATCCAAACTCAAAAAAACAAAAATCAAAAACCCAATCCGTTTTTGGAAAAAATCCAAATACATAGTAAATGATTTTAAAGAGGATTTGAAAGGATTGATTGACTTCTATAAGGAAGAAGGGTATCGAGATGCGCGTGTACTTCAAGACACCTTGATTAGAAATACAGATGAATCTAGTACAGTACTATTAAATCTAAAAATTGAAGAAGGAAACAAATACTATTTTGGAGATATTGATTTTATAGGAAATACTGTGTACTCCAATTCAATTTTACAACAAGTATTAGGGCTCAAAAAAGGAGATGTTTACAACGGTGTACTTCTTAAAAAGCGTATCGCAGATACGAGTAAACCCGATGCTAATGACATCACCAACCTATATCAAAACAACGGTTATCTCTTTTCCAATATCAATGCTGTGGAAGTCAGTGCAATTGAAGATACCATCAACTTTGAAATTCGTATTACTGAAGGAAAACTAGCAAACTTCAACAACATTACCGTAAAAGGTAACACCAAAACAAATGATCACGTAATTTACAGAGAACTAAGAACCAAGCCTGGTGAGCTGTATAGTAAAGACAAGTTGGTGCGAACAGTTCGTGAGTTGGGGCAACTCGGTTTTTTCGATGCAGAACAAATCGATCCTCAAATGGAAAATGTAGATCCAAATTCAGGTACTATAGATGTAGGATTTAATTTAGTAGAATCTGGTGCAAGTCAAATTGAACTTCAGGGAGGCTATGGTCAGGGTGGTTTTATTGGAACTTTGGGACTTTCCTTTAATAACTTCTCTATGAGAAACATCTTTGACAAGACCAAGTACAAACCACTTCCGATGGGAGACGGGCAAACACTAGCCCTTCGATTGCAAGCGAGCCAATTTTACAACACCTATAGTTTTAATTTTACTGAACCTTGGTTGGGTGGCAAACAGCCCGTGCAATTTTCTACCTCTCTGCAACATACCATACAGTACCGTTATGACTTCTTTACAGGACTAGCAGACAAAACACAATCTTTTCAAATCAGTGGAGCAACCCTAGGACTGGCAAAAAGACTCCGTGTACCGGATGATTTCTTTCAACTATCTCAAGCGATTTCCTATCAGTATTACAATCTAAAAAATTACTACACCGGACTCTTTACTTTTGGAGACGGAGAAGCAAATAACCTTGCCTACACAGTCAACCTTACGAGAAATAATACCCGTGTTAATCCTATTTTCCCTACAGGGGGGTCCACTTTCAGCATCAGTGCAAAACTAACCCCTCCCTACTCTCTTTTAAATGGAAAAGATTACTCCAATCTGGGGTCATTACCGGAGTTTCAAGATGAAGAGGGTAATCCTATCGCAGAGAAAATAGATCAAGAAAAATTCCGATGGTTAGAATTCTACAAAATCAAATTTAACGGTACTTGGTATACACCTATTTACGAAAAATTAACGCTCAAAACCCAAGCAGATTTTGGATTTATAGGAGCTTATAACCTCTCCAGAGGCAATATACCGTTTGAACGATTTTTCCTTGGAGGAGATGGTATGGTAAATTACGCTCTTGACGGTAGGGAAACTATTGCACTGCGCGGTTATCCCAACCAATCTCTTTCCAGCACAGACGGATCTGTAATTTACAATAAGTTTTCATTAGAACTACGCTACCCTATAACCTTAAAGCCTAGCGCCTCCATATACGCATTAACTTTTTTGGAAGCAGGAAAAGGGTTTAATAGTTTTAGAGAGTTCAACCCCTTTAGCTCAAAACGCTCTGCAGGAGCAGGTGTTCGCATTTTTATGCCGGCCTTTGGACTTCTTGGTATAGATTTTGGATATGGGTTTGATAATGCTAACTCCAACCTAACAACTCCAAATGGATGGGAAACCCATTTTGTCATTGGACAACGATTCTAATTAACAGTTGTTTTTTGGAATACAGATTCATATACTAACTAGAAAAACGCAACGTTAATAAGCTTAGATGAAATTAGGAAAAGCATATCGTCTTTTAATTCTACTGCTGTTTGGCTGTAGCAGTTTGCTGACAGCACAACGTGGAGCTCGTGTGGGTTATGTAGACATGAATGTCATCCTTGAAAACATAGAGGAATACTCTAAAGCAAGTGTTCTTTTAGACCAAAACATCGAAAAGTGGAAAAAAGAAATTGAATTAAAAAAAATTCAGCTCAAACAATACGAAGATCAGCTGAATACGGAACGTATTTTGTTGACTCCAGAACTAATAAAAGACCGTGAACTAGAACTTCAAGATTACGCAACTGAAATTGTAAATTTACAGGAGTTGCGTTTCGGTCCCAAAGGGGATTTATTCGTTCAACGATCCAAGCTCATACAACCAGTACAAGACCAGGTATTGACCGTTGTCAAACAAATTGCCGAAGAAAAAAAATACGATTTTATTTTTGATCGATCTTCAAGCGTTACTCTGTTATATTCCGCAAAAATTTACGATATTAGCGACCTAGTAATTAAACGAATTAACAGACAGCAACGTATTCAAAATAGAAAGGATCAACTGGAGAACCTAAAATCAAAAGCCGATTCCTTAAATAATTAATATCCTTTACACTTATGAAACATTTAACTACTCTTATCGTTAGTTTATTCTTATCAGTTGCGCCATTGAGCATGATGGCACAGTCAAAAGTTGCACACATAAATACACAACAGTTGATCAGTGAAATGCCCGAGGTAATTGCAGCTCAAAATGAACTTAAAAAACTAGAAGACCAATATGCTAAGGAATTAGAAACTTCCGCAAAAGAATTTCAAACCAAAGCTCAAAGCTATCAGGGCGATGCCCAAAACCAAACGGATTTAATTAATCAACAACGTCAGGTAGAGCTCCAAGAAATGCAGCAGCGTATTCAGGAATTCAGAGAAACAGCAGCTCAAGAACTACAAAAGCGTTCTTCAGAAATGATGCGTCCTCTTTATGAAAAAGCACGTGCCTCTATAGAAAAAGTAGCTGCAGCACAAGGCTTTGACTATGTGTTGGATTCCAGCCCAGGAGGTAGCGTTATAATGGCTACTGGAAAAGACCTTATGGCAGATGTAAAATCTGATTTAGGTTTCTAAAAAGAAAAGTAAGAAAATTTGAAAGCCACCCTATTCGGTGGCTTTTTTTATTCCTTAAACCAAGAGGCGTAAAGTAAATAATTCTTTGCAATGCGTTCAATTTCATTTTGCTGTAGATGCGGATCTATTTCCTTTATTTTTTTGGCTGGAACTCCTGCAAAAACAGAGCCTTCAGGTACAACAGTATTTGGGGGCACCACCGCTCCTGCAGCTATGATACTGTTGCTACCAACCACACAATGATCCATAACTATGCTACCCATACCAATCAAAACATTGTCGTGTATTGTACAACCGTGAACTATAGCATTGTGCCCTACAGAAACATTATTTCCAATCTGAGTGGCAGCACTTTCGTAAGTACCGTGAATAACTACCCCATCTTGAATGTTGACTCTGTTTCCTATTCGAATGGCATTGACATCTCCTCTGATGACTGCCTGGTACCAAACCGAAACTTCATCTCCAAGGACTACATCACCAATAAGCGATGCATTCTCTGCAAAAAAACAATTTGAACCATAGGATGGGGAAAACCCCCGAACATTTTTTATCAGCATAGATCGCTTTATTTGCAACAATATATAAAAAGATTTTAGTCAAAAAGCGCTCTTGAAGTTAAGATAATCAATGGGCAATAGCTATTTTTGTGAACCGTTTAAGTTTTTGATATGAAACAATACAGCATCACAGCACAGGTAGAAAAAGGAGAGGTCGTTGCGCGATTTACGTTGAATCATTCCGTGGGAATTAAAAAACCATTGGTATTCAAAAACATAGAAGACGCAAAAGGAGCCCCTTTGATACAGCAATTATTCTATCTTCCCTTTGTAAAGGAAGTCACCCTGCTAGAAAACTGTATTGAAGTTACTCGATTTGACATTCTCGAATGGGAAGATGTATTAGAAGAAGTAAGAGAACAACTAGAAAACTACCTCAATGAAGGTGGTGTGCTTCTTGAAGAGCTTCCCGGAGTAAAAATTCCAGTAAGTGTCTATGCAGAAAGCACTCCCAATCCAGCTGTAATGAAATTTGTCGCTAATAAAAAACTGGTTGACACCCCTGTGGAATATAAAAGTATAGAAGAGGCAAAAAAAGCTCCTTTAGCATTCCAACTTTTTCACTTCCCATTTGTTAAAGAAGTCTTTATTAGTGCAAATTATGTCTCCATAATGAAATACGATGTAAACAATTGGGATGAGGTAGTGATGGAGATACGCGAATTTATCCGAGCCTTTATTGAAGAGGGTAAAACTCTGGTTGAAGAATTTGTACAAAAGGAAGAAAAAACAGAAAAAACAAACGTCGCCAAAACTCTGGACCCTTTAGAAAACCAAATTATTTCTATTCTGGAAGAATACATCAAGCCTGCAGTGGCTTCCGATGGTGGAAATATTGCATTTGACTCTTATAATCCTGTTGAAAAGTCGGTTCAGGTGGTTCTTCAAGGAGCTTGCAGTGGTTGCCCCTCCTCTACATTTACTTTAAAAAATGGCATTGAAAACATGCTTAAAGAGATGATGCCTGGTAAAGTGGAAAGTGTTGTAGCGCTAAACGGTTAAAGAACTTTTATCTAGCTCTTGGTGTTCGATTGAAAATCTTTTAAATAAAAAGGCTCAAACAACCCTAAATTTTCAAACTCATTTCTTTGATAGCATTCCCAAGCCAAGATTGAAATATCCTTAGCATGGGGATAGTGAATGGTATCTGAAAATACAGCGTTTATCTTAGGTTTTAATGCAGCAAACTTTGTTGCGCCATTTCCTAAAACGAGGCAGGGCTGTTCCCCCACTGCATCACAGAAACTATTTTCTGAAAGTATCAGTGCCTCGGTTGGTCCAAACTGATTCTTTTTGCGATTGTATACTGAAGTGTACACTTCCATACGTCGTGCATCAAGCATTGGAAGTAGATAATGGTACTCTTGCATTTCTTTAAAGGGTTGAACCATAAGTTCTAATGTGTTTACAGCTATTAGCGGGAGGTCTAAAGCAAAACAAAGCCCTTTTGCTGCTGCAACTCCAATACGTAACCCGGTAAAAGATCCCGGACCTTTACTAACTGCTATGGCATCCAGCTTATCCGGTTTAAGCTTTGCTTTTTTGAGCACATTATCAATAAAGAGGTGTAGCTTTTCTCCGTGACTAAATCCTTCTGCTAAAAGTGATTCTGAAAAAATTTCTTCCCCCTCATAACTCAAAGCAACAGAGCATTGTTTTGTCGCAGTTTCCAATTGTAATATAAATGCCATATGCTACCTTTTAGAGTGCTCCCCCAGAACTACCACCGTCAACTTTGATTATAGCTCCATTTGTAGCAACAGCCAGTGGGCTAGAATAATAGGCAATAGTAGTTGCCACTTCTTCTACTGTAGCAAATCGTTGAAGTAGGGACTGTGTTCTCTCGGTTTTAAAAAAATTTACCTCAACTTCTTGAGGTGTTGTTTTTTCTTCTGTTGCTTTTTCCTTCAAAAAACGTTGTGCCCCCTCACTCAAAGTAGAACCAGGCACTACAACGTTTGAAGTGACACCAGTACCCTTAGTTAACTGTGCCAATCCCCTAGAAATCGCATGTAGGGATGCTTTAGTAGCGCTGTATGATATCAAATCGGTTGGAACAATATAGGCACACTCACTTGAGAGGAAAAAAACACGTCCCCAATTTCGTTCAAGCATTCCTTTTATATAAAATTTTGATAAAGCAACACCACTCATCACATTAACCTGAAATTGCTCTTGCCAAGTAGCAGAGGTCGTATCAAAAAAAGAGCTGGAAGTATAAATACCCACATTATTGATAAGAACATCTACATTTGGAATTGCAGTCTGTATTTTCTTTAATTCTTTTTCTTCTGAAAAATCTGCTGCAACACCAAAAACTTGGGCTTTTGGTACAGCCTTTTCTAATTTTTTTAAAGCGATTTCAACAGAGTTTTGCGTCCTTCCATTTATATAGACCTTCATGCCTTCTTTTAGAAGAACTTGCGCTGTGGCAAAGCCTATACCTGAGGTAGAGCCAGAAATGAAAGCCGTTTTTCCCTTTAGTTTTAAATCCATATGATTTTAACTCCAGCTACTTACTCCCAATAATTTTTTTCCTAGGGGTGAAAGTACAGCAGTATCGTACTTGGTTTGTTCCCAGTTTCTAGGATCACCTGGAAAGGCGTACCCCTCTGGAGCAATGCGATTCTTCCATGAGTTGATTCTCCACTTTTTTAACGCTTCATTCTCTTCTTCTGCGGGCATCATCGAAATATACTGAGCAATACGCACTTTATCCTCGGATAAATTAGGTCGAATACCATGGGCTAAAAGACTATTGAAAATAAGTAAATCACCTGCTTCTAGAGCAACTTTTTCAATTTTATCTTCCAGTCCTAGAGTGTCTGGTTGAAAACGATTTCGATCCTCGGGTTGTGTTAGTTTCCATTGATCATAATTTTGATACAGCCAAGGAATACATTGAAATCCTCCCATGTTAGGATCTGTTTGATCTGCTAGAGCCAATACGCCCTGGACATTTTGCGGTTTCGTTTCCGGATCGTAATCCCAATGTATAAATCCTTTGTATTCATGCCCTTTTTTAATTGGGAAATTCAGATTTGCACGATCAATGGTCACCCATAACTTCTCCGTACCCCAAATATCTACAAAAGCATCGTATACTTTTTGAGTTTGACGGTTGTTCCATAGGTACTGATTGTTATATACCTCTACCATACCTGTGCCTGCAAGCTCTTTCATTTGCATTTCAGCTCGAGGAGCCGTGTACCAAGTAGAAGGATCGTTTGGTTTTTTTTCTTCAAATTCCCAGAGAAAATCAGCTGTTTTTTGTGCTTGTTCACGAGTCAAAGCCTCTTTGATTACGACATATCCTTTTTCCCTCCAAAAACTCCATTGTTCCTCTGTTAATACTCGAAGTGGTTTCCCGTTTTCTCGATTATTTAACTTATGTACACTACTTTTTGCAGTGGAGGGATTTCCTGGAATTTCTTTGTGTTCGCTTTGGTAGGCTTGCATTGTCAAATTTATTACAATTCAACCAACAAGATACAATAAAGAAAAACTGGAAACAAACATAAAAACTTTGTGGAAAGCGTAATTAAAGGGTGATTTCTTGACCAAAATAAAATTCGAGTATTTTGAGTTTAAAGATGTAATCGTACTTCGCTCTAACACGATCTGAAGCAGCTATTTCGAAACGTTGTTTAATTTGAATAAAGTCATAGGAATTTAAAACACCAAGTTCAAATTGCTGTTCGGCCATCATATACGCTTGTTCTCTTGCCTTAAGGGTTTTTTCAGAAGCTTCGTAAAATTTAAAAGCAGCTGTAGCGCTAGTATAGGCTTGGTTAATTGTATTTTCTAAGTCGAGTTTATTCTGTTCAAAAAAAGTTTCAGATCGTTTTAAATTCAGCCTTCTTCTTTTGATGTTGTTTTTGGCAGAAAGCCCGTTAAAAATGGGAATATTTAAGGATAAACCATAACTCATTCCATCGTTTTGTTTGAACTGATCTGCAAAAGATAAAGGCCCTGCAATTTCACGTTCTGGAAATTGACTCAAAACAATTGCTCCCGATTCTTTTACAACACCTATTGGAGTTTCGATTACATTTCCTGTTTCCACAAATCGGTCGCTATAAGAAATACGGGTGTTGTAATTGTAAAAAGCAGATAAAGTAGGTAGCAAAGCCCCCTTAGCCAAGTCAATGTCTTTTTTTGCTATTTCCACATTGGTGGCAGCAAGTTTAATATCATTTCTGAAAGTGAGTGCCTTCTCAAAAATCTTTTTAGGTTGTTCCAAAAGTATTTGTGACAAAGGAATGTCGTAATTGACCTCTGCGATGTCAAAATTTTCATAATCTGTAATCAAAAGGGTTTGCGCCAAACTGATCAAAGAAAGTCGGGTTGAATTTTCTGCCTGAAGTAAGGCTTGTTCTTGTGCTGCAACATTGGCTTCAATTTCATAAATATCTGCCTGTGTTTGTACGCCTGCCTCGATTCGAACTTTAGTCTGTTCTAGCTCTTGATTGGCCAGCTCCAATTGATACCGCTGTACTTGTTCAAACTCTTTATTGAACATTACTTGCAAATAGGTGTTGGCAACAAAAAGACTGATATCGTCTTTCATATCATCCAACTGATATTGTCTTGCAATCAAATTCAAATTGGCTCGAGCCAGCTGGTTACTATTTTGTTTTCCTCCAAACAAAGTAATCCCCAAGTTTCCTCCAAAAGAAGAGAACTGTGTAGTAAGGTTTTCAATCAAACCGTTGGTAATGTTCTGACTCAGTCCATTATTCCAAATGTGTTGAGATTGGGCGTTGATGCGTGGTAAAAAATTTCCTATAGCATCTGCTTTATCTATTTCTGCACCTTCTAAGTCCAATTCAGACTGTTTGATACTGATGTTTTTTTCTAACGCCAACAGCACACACTCTTCTAAGGTGTATTTTTTTACCTGTGCAGTGAGTATCAGGGTATAAAGGGAAAAAAACAAACTTAACAATATTCTCATAGGTTCTATTCTTTGTTTGAAATACAGGGTTTAAATTAGTTTGCAGGACCGTTATCGTCACCTCTTTTAATCGGTTCTGTTTTATTCCAAACCTTTATTTGATCTTCTTTACTAAGTCCAGAAAGAACTTCAACATTGATACCATCAGAAATACCTACTTCAATATCTCTTCGTTCAAACTTTTGATCTGCAACTTGCACCTCTACATAGGGTACTTCGGTCTCTTTATCGAATTGCAATAGAGATTCTGGTATAGCCATAATACTGTCTTTACGTTCCAAGATCAAAGAGGCATTTGCGCTATAGCCCGCTCGAACAAAAATGGAGTCGTTAAGAAAAAGATCTGCTTCTATTATGAATTGTACTGCGCCTTGTTCCTCATTTCCTTTGGGTGCGATAAATTTTAATTTAGCTTCCAAAGCTTGGTCTTCTATTGCTCCCAAATTCACCTCTAGTGGCATTCCCACGCGTAGCTTACCTACTTCTGCTTCGTCAACTTTACCTTCAAATATCATTTTGTTTAAGTCAGCTATGGTAGCAATAGTAGTTCCCGCATTAAAGCTGTTACTGGCAATAACTTGAAAACCTTCTTCAACAGGAATCTCTAGTACTGTTCCAGGTACTGTAGCTCTGATATTTGTGTTTGCAGAGGCAGCACCTCCTTTGGATCCCAGACGGATGATTTGCAAATCTGAAACAGCATTGGACACATCTTGTTTGGCTTGATTGTATCGCAATTGAACATTGTCAAAATCTTGCTTTGAAATAATACCTTTGTCAAAAAGGTCTTTGTTTCTGTTGAATTCCAATTCAGCATTTTTTAATAAAATTCTAGAATTGGCCAAACGTCCCTCAGCACTATTTAAGCTTTGTTCGTTGGGTACCACTTTAATTTTTGCTAAAAGATCTCCGGTTGCTACTTGATCCCCTTCTTCTACGAAAAGCGTTTCGATGATTCCTTGAATTTGAGGTTTTATTTCAACTTCGTCTTCAGGAATAACTTTACCGGTAACTACCGTTTTCCTTTCAATAGAGGTCGTAATCACCGTTTGGGTTTCATAAACAATAGCAGACTTGTTATTGGTCTTTATAAAAAATGCTACTGCAAATAAGGCACCAAAAATCAAAAGTGCTATTCCAATGTATTTTAAAACTTTCATGGGTTTGTATTAATTATATTATTTTGTTTTATTCTTCTCTTAATGCGTCTATGGGTTTTATACTTACAGCTCGCTGTGCTGGGATCAATCCAATTACTGTTCCTAGAAAGACCATAATAAACAGTGCTCCTAAAATAAAGGGGATGGGTACAGTAGGATTGGTGTAGGGAAAATCGGTTAAGTCTTGTGTTGCTGAATTAATTCCAAACAGCACAAGAGCTCCTAAAATTATTCCTAAAACACCAGCAATCACCGTGAGAAAAACAGATTCCAAGATGATTTGATTCCTCACTTCTGATGGTGTGGCGCCCAAAGCTCTTCGCACGCCTAGCTCCTTGGTCCGTTCTTTTACTGAAATAAGTAAAATATTACCAATACCAATAACTCCCGCTATTATTGTGGCTATCCCAACTATCAATGACAAAAGTGTCATGCCCTTAGAGAAGCCAACTATTTTATTAAAAATTTCACCCAAATTAAATCCTCCGAAAGCACGCTCATCATCGGGAGAAACCCGGTGTATCCTCTTTAAGGTGGCTTTGATTTCCTTTTCCACAGCAACTACATCTGCATCATCATAAGCGGCTACAGTAAACCACTGCACACGATCACCAGAGTTGTAGATGTTGCGGTAGGTTTCAAAAGGAATATAGATGTCCCCATCACTCTCAAATCCTCCTCCAGGAACAAATTTGTGTACCCCTATAACCTGAAAATAGATGCCGTCAATTTTGACATACTGACCAATGGGATTTTCATCTTTTTCAAAAAGCTCGGTTTGAGTTCGTTCCCCTATTACACAGACTTTTCTTTTGTATTTTATGTCTTCTTCGTTGATGAACCGTCCTCCTTCATAGATTTTCTTGGTTGCAATCTTAGTGTACTCAGGAAAATCTCCATATACGTTGTAATTGCTTGATTTATTTTTTCTCACCACTAAAGGGGCCGCTCCACCAAAGACTCCTCTCGCATTTCTGGGTGCCATAAATTGGACTTCAGGAATACGCTGTTTGATGTAATCGATATCCGACAGTTTGAGTTCAATACGTCTCCCAATTTTAAAACCATCGTAGGGTATACTGGTACGCTGCGCCCAAATAAACATCGAGTTCATAGCGATGTTTTCAAATTGACGTTCAAAACCGTTGTCTAATCCTTTAGCAGCACCAGAGAGAGCTATGTAGATGAAAATTCCCCAAAGCACACCGATCACAGTAATGACCGTACGTGTTTTGTTTTTGGATATAGACCCAAAAATTTCTTGCCAAGTGTCTCGATCAAAAAGTACTTTTAAGCTATTCATCTCTTAGGGCAACTATGGGTTTGATACTAGAAGCTCTTTTTGCAGGAATGTAACCTGCTATAGCTCCAAAAATAATTAAGACTAGAGTAGCCGATAGTGCGGTCCCCAAATCGATAAATGGATTTTTAATAAAATAATCTTCTAGGGTTAATCCGATGTTTTCTAAAACCACTATCCCCAAAAACAAACCAAGAAAACCTGAAAGTGCCGTGATAAAAACAGATTCCTGAAGGATCATTTGAATCACAGAAAGAGGAGTCGCTCCCAAAGCTTTTCGGATGCCCAACTCTTTGGTGCGCTCCTTAACCACAAAAACCATTATGTTTGAAATGCCAATTATACCAGCTATCAGCGTTCCCAAGCCTACAAAACTCACAATTAGCTGAAGAACCACAGCAAACTGTTGTGATCTTTTTAAATCATCAGTTAAGTTTTGTACATAAATCCCATTGGGATCTTCTGGTGCAATGGCTTTCTTTTCTTTCAAGTATTTTTTCACTGATTGTTCGAAAGCCAATGCTCCTGCATGTCCCAATTCCTTTCTAAAAGTCATTACAATTTGATCTACTTTGTCGTTGCTTTTTTCTATCAACTGACGCGTAGTATAGGGTATGTAAATGTTGCGTTCCTCATTATCGCCACCGTCATCTTGGAAAACGCCAACAACTTTAAAAACAGTTGCTCCTACATTAATGTATTTACCAATAGGGTCTTCGGTTTTAAAAAGGTCTTTCGCTACCAAGCGACCAATAACAGCACTTTTCTTTTTTTCCTTAATATCGAGTTGGTCAAGATACCTTCCCTTCATTATTATGGTTTTTTCAACAAACTGATTACCAGGGGCTACTGCCCTTGTGGAGTAGTTGTTGCTTTCATTTTTGTAGCTGGTTAAAGCACTCCTAGTGATTCTGGGCGTGAGGTATTCAAGGAAATAAGCAAAATTTTCTTTGATTTCTTCAAGATCATCGTTTTTAAATTCAATTCTTCTGTTGGCTTTAAACCCTTTATAAGGAATAGAGGTTCTCCCTGGATATAAAAAAATCGCATTGGAAGCGTCATCTAGAAAAAACTCTTGAAAAGTGTTTTTTAGGCCGTTGCCAAGACCGAAAAGAATGATAAAAATAAAAATCCCCAGTGCCACGGTAAAGCCAGACAGAAAAGTACGCAGCTTATTTTTGCGAATAGTGTCAAATATTTCTCTCCAACGATCCCTATTAAACATGAGTAGAGGCTAAAACTTGTTTTATTTTTTTGTCTTCGATGATCACACCGTCTTTTAACTGAACAATACGTTTGCACATTTGGGCAATATCGGGTTCATGCGTGACAACCAAAATGGTTTTTCCCTCTTCATTAATCTTTTGAATCAAATCCATCACCTCGTAAGAGGTCTTTGTGTCTAGAGCTCCTGTAGGTTCATCAGCAAGAAGCACCTTTGGTTTTGAAGCCATGGCTCGTGCTATTGCAACACGTTGCTTTTGACCCCCAGACAACTCGCTTGGTAGGTGAGTTGCCCAATCTTTTAATCCCACACGGTCCAAATAATCTAAAGCAGCTTCTTGACGTTCTTTTCTTGCAATCCCTTGGTAATACAAGGGTAAAGATACGTTTTCCAGAGCTGTTTTGTAGTTGATTAAATTAAACGATTGGAATATAAATCCTAGAAATTGATTTCTATATTTTGCTGCTTTGGTTTCGTTTAAGTTCTTTATTGGCACTCCATCTAAAATGTAATCCCCTTCATCAGCAACATCCAACATCCCTAATATATTGAGCAGTGTTGATTTACCAGACCCTGAGGAACCCATGATAGCAACTAACTCGCCTTCTTCAATGTCAATGTTTATTCCCTTGAGAACGTGTAATGAGGAAGTTCCCATCTTGTAAGACTTGTGAAGTTCATTTATTTTAATCATTGGATTTATACTTTAAAAGTAGAAGTCTGCACTGAAACCATATATATAGACTGGATTTATTGGCAATTGTTACATCTACTACTAACTTTTTTTTAATATTCTAAATACTTTCCATCCCACAAGACCTACTAGCAGATAGGGTATAGCCATGAGATATAAGATACCGTTATTTATTCCTTTGGCAGTTGCTTGACCTTCCTCAGACTGCAAAACAGCACGACACATAGAACACTGGCTGTAGATTTCTTCTGTGCTAAATAGTAACAGAAATAAAGCAAGCAACCAAATATACTTCCGGGCTTTAAACATAATAAGGAGCTATCATTAAATAAACAAGAACTCCAGTCACAGCGATATACAACCAAACTGGAAAGGTATAACGAGCAATTTTTTTGTGATCCGCAAAAAGTCTAGATAGAGCACGTACGTAGGTTATAAGCACGAGCGGAATGATTCCAATTGACAATAAGATATGAGTGATCAAAATAAAATAGTAAACAGACCTAAGAATTCCTTCTCCTCCATAAGGTGTGGGATCAGATGTCATGTGGTAAGCTACATACATCACTAGAAAAACAACAGACAAACCAATTGCTGTTTTCATTAGTCGTTCATGCAATACTATGTTTTTTCTTTTGATCGCTATAAAGGCAAAAACCAATACCAATGCAGTAATTGCATTTATCGCAGCATAAATTGGAGGTAAAAAGCTTAAGGATTCTACATTTGGGATTCTAACCATAAATAGAAGAGCTACAACAATTGGAATAGCAATAGACACTACCCAAACCCAGGGTTTCAGTTTTTTCTGTAATTCTTGTCCACTCTGAATCATTTTCTATTCTTTTAAAAGTTTTTCAATATCCTCCATCAACAAATCAACCTCCTGCACATCAACTTCTTCCTGGTCTATACCCATGTAATAGACAATTGGGTTCCCAAATTGATCTGATCTAGAGCGAATGAATCCATTTTTATCTATCAAAGCAAAATAACCTTGGTGTTCAAAACCTCCAGCTACCTTGGGATTAACCTCCGCAAAGATATTAAATCCTTTGTTGGCCAAGGTGTAAAGAGCCTCCTTTTCTCCGGTAAGAAAATGCCAGTTTTGAGAGAATACTCCGTAATCCTCCGCATACGTTTTTAAAACCGAAGGAGTATCCCTTTCAGGATCAATTGTAAATGAGGCAATCCCAAAATCAATACGATCTCCAAAACGCTCCTCTATTCTTTTCATGTTTTTATTCATGATAGGACAGATACTCGGACATGAGGTAAAGAAAAATTCAGCTACATAGACTTTTTTGCTATAATCTTCATTTGAGATTATCAGGCTATCTTGGTTCAAGAAAGTAAAATCAGGTACTTTTTTTGCTTCTCCATTTAACACGATGTAACTCAAAGGCTCTGCAGATTGTGATCTGCTACTATCCACAATCTTTTCTTGGCTAATGCGATTATAAATTTTGGGTAAGAAAAGTACTCCAAAAAGGATAAGAATTAAAAAGAGTCCTATATACTTCTTTTGCATCACAGCTTATCTTCTATTATTGTTATATATTTTTAAAGCCAATCGATATTCTGCTAAGATGACTTTTACATCATCAATCATTTTTTTATTGATCTGCGCAACAGAACGCGCGTCAAAACCATAGAGGGTTCCGTTGTCTTCATCGTCATTTCTACCTCTCAAGTTTAAGTCCTTGTCGATGATAAACACATAAGGAGTACTGTTATCATCCGTTAAAGCAAATGGAGTTTTTAATGAAATGAAATGAGAATGAATTTTTTGAGAGTCAGTCAGAATAAAATTCCATCTGGACAAATCGGTACCTACTCCTTCCTTCAAAGCGATTTTTAACTGTTCTACTTGATCCGATGCGGTTGAGTCTACTAAAAAGACAAATTGAAAATCGTCAAATTGATAAAAGCGTTTGTAAATTTTTTCATTCAGATTAAGAGCTTCAGCTTTTTTGTTTTCAAGGCTTCCTCCCCAATACCCAAGTATAGTGATGTGGTCTTTTAATTTTGGATTACCATCAAGTTGGACGTTAGGAAGTTCCTCTATTTTAGGAGTAAGTAAAGGAAGCTTAGCAAAATTATTTTTCCCTGAAGCGAAAAAAAGATAAACGAGTAAAGGAAACACAAACAATATTCCCAGCACAATTTTTTTGTACAATTCGTTACTTTTCATAGTAGTGCGCCCCCTTTTTGAGAGTGCAAAGATAAGTTTTTTGAAATAAAGCTACTAAACAGATACGACGATCTTCTATATGAATATTCTCTTAAAAATTAAAGAGAAAAAGAATGTGTTGCCGCTTTGTTTTAGTCTAAAAATTCCAGGCTGTAAATCCTGAGGCCATTACATCAAAAATATAATCTCCCTCCAAAAGCAGGATGAATGCCAGGTAGGGTATTAAAATTACAAGGGGTAATACAATTGAATTTTTTAATCCGCTTCGCTCATCTCGAATGTGCATGAAATCCCAAGCAATGTAATATGCCTTAACTATTGTTAGAATAATGAATATCCAATTCAAAAGTTTCATTCTCAAAAAGCTCCCCATAAGGATTTCCGGTTTAATAATCCCTAAAGCGACCTCTATTGTTGTTACTATAGATAAAAAAAGGAGTACTCCCCAAATTTTTTGTTGATTGGATTTAAACTTTACTAATCCTCTGAAGATGGCTAATTTGTGTCCTTCTGCTGCCATGTTTTTTTTTGTTTTTATCGTTAAACGAGATAGAAAAATGTAAATACAAATACCCAGACCAAATCAACAAAGTGCCAATATAGTCCTACTTTTTCAACCATTTCGTAGTGGCCTCTTCGTTCGTAAGTCCCTAGAATTACATTAAAAAAGATGATGATATTAATTACAACACCAGAAAATACGTGAAACCCGTGAAATCCTGTTATGAAGAAGAAAAAGTCAGCAAACAAACGGTTTCCGTATTCATTATGAACCAAATTTGCTCCTTCCACTACACCTACAGCTTCATTGATTTTAGCTAAAGACGCTTCGCGTGATAAGACTGTTTTCTTACCGTCTTCTGTAAGTTGTTGTGTGCGTATCACTAAATTTTCATCAGCGATAAATCCTTTGGTAACCTCTGCCACCGAAACATTAGGAAGTGCCTTTTCACTTTGGTACCAAATCCCATTACTGGACTGGTGTGTCGCTCGTTCAGCGGGTATGCCAATAGCAAATTCTTGAATAGCAGCTCGCTTGCCAGTTTCTTGATTAACAAATTGTAAAATTTGTCCTCCTCTAGTTTCCAAGGCGCCGTATTCTCCCTTGATAAAATTTTTCCATTCCCAGGCTTGTGAACCTACAAAGATGGCTCCCCCAATGATGGTAAGTAACATGTAAAAAGTCACTTTTGCTTTGTTCATATGGTGTCCTGCATCAACAGCAAGTACCATAGTAACGGAAGAAAATATCAGAATGAAGGTCATCAATGCAACGTAATACATAGGAGCATCTATCCCGTGTAAAAAAGGAAAGTGAGTGAACACCTCATCTGCAATAGGCCATGAGTTTATGTTTTTGAATCTCGAAAACCCATAAGAAACGAGAAAGCCTGTAAAGGTCAAGGCATCTGACACTATAAAAAACCACATCATCATCTTACCATAACTAGCATTCAGAGGTTGGTTACCTCCACCCCAGACTTGGCCTTCTTCTATAGTTGTGTTAGATGTTACTTCCATAATTGTTAGTTAAATTCAGTTGCAAATTTATTAATTTTTACCCGTAGAATGAAACGAATAAAAATAAATATACCCACAGAATATCTAGAAAATGCCAAAACGTTAATGCGAGCTCAAAACCCAGCGTATTTCCTTCCACATAGGCCCCTTTCCATGTCTTGAAAAAAACCATTAGAACAATCACAATTCCCGCAATAAGGTGGGCTAGATGCAACAAAACCAATACGTATAAATAGGAGGTGGTAATTGAACTTTCAGGGCCTGTAAAATAATACCCTTGATCAATTATACCCTTAAACCCTTGAAATTGAAAATATACAAAGGTCAACGCCAGACCCAATGTAATCAACAAAAGACCCTGAGTTTCTTTTATGCGATCTGCTTTTAACATTTTCAATGCTCCATAAAAGGTAGCACTACTCATTACAATCAAAAGAGTACTCAACGTAAATGCAAAGGGAAGTTCAATTTGCTGTATCCAATCGGCTCTAGAGCTGCTCACTACATAGGCGCTGGTCAGTCCTGCAAAGGTCATACTCATGCTGATCATTCCGAACCACAGCATCATTTTTTTGGCTCTGTTCGTTTTTGTACTTATAGAATCGTTCGTGTTCATTGCAATAAAAATTTATCAATTACATAGATAAGTTGAATACCGGTTATGTATAAAATACTCATCCGAATAAGGGATCGAGCAGCCACAATTGTTTTTAAAATCATGAGCTGAACTGAAGAATAGAGAAACAATCCCCCCAAAACCAAAACAAAAAGGCTAGCTGTAGGAGTAAGATATAAAGCCCCTGTATATTCAAAAGCAGGTATTAAAGAAATTACAACTGTCCAAAGTGTGTAAAATACAATTTGAAAAGCTGTACTTTGATCAGGCTCCCCAGAGGGCAACATCCTAAATCCAGCTGCTTGGTATTGCTCATTCATTGTCCATCCAATTGCCCAAAAATGAGGAAATTGCCAAAAAAACTGTAACATAAAAAGTACCCCTGGTTCTATTCCAAACTCATTGGTAGCTGCAACCCATCCCAACATAAACGGAATAGCTCCTGGAAAAGCCCCTACAAAAACAGACAAGGGTGTTTTTTGTTTCAGAGGAGTGTATACACAAGCGTAAAGGAAAATGGATAGACCTGCAAAAAAGGCTGTTTTAATGTTGATTAAGTAAAGAGAGACTACCCCTATTAAAGTAAGAAAAACACCAATAAAAAGTGCTGTTCTGCTGTGCATACGCTCTTGTGGCAAGGGACGATTTTGCGTTCTCAGCATCAACTTATCCAAATCCTTTTCAAAGAGTTGATTGAATGCGTTTGAAGCCCCCACCATTGCAAAACCACCAATTATGAGTAATGTTAGGATGTTATAATCTACCTCATTTACTGCTAAAAAATAACCCGCAATGGATGAAATTACTACAGATATGGACAGCCTAAACTTTGTAAGCTGATAAAAGTCAGTTAAAGTCTGTGGAATTGTCAATCTATTTTAAGGTTTTTTTGCCGGCATAGCCCCTCTACATTCGAGTGCAAAGATAAACCAGAAAAACGATTGGACAATGTATTTCTACTCTAAGATAGAAATAGGTGTTTTAATTTTGCAGCCTAAAATTTATTGGAATACTAAAAGGCACACGAACCGCCCTTCCACGTTGTTTACCCGGTGTCATTTTAGGTAATACTGAGATAATTCGTCGTGCCTCTTTTTCCAAATTTTTGTCTGGTCCACGCATAAGGATATTAGTGATACTTCCGTCTTTATCAATGATAAAAGTTACAAAGACTCTGCCCTGAATTCCCAATTCCATGGCTACTTCTGGATATCTAAAATTACGCTTGATGTGTTTATTTATTTTTTCTTGAAAACAATCGCGTCTTTTGTCTTTTGAAACATTTTCACACCCAGGAAAAATAGGGACATCTTCAATTACTGCAAAGGGAACGTCTACGTCTAAATCGTCTTCTTCTATAGACACATCATCAACTTCTATAATTTCGTCATTGTCTGTCTCTGTAGACTCTATTATGGATTCTTCAACCTCCTCTTCATCTTCTACAATTTCAATGACTTGAGCAGCAGGTGGCGCTGGTGGTGGGGGAGTCTTTATTTGTTGAGTAATTGGAATTTCTTCATCGTCATCTTCATTTACATCTAGCATTTCATAATCGAAGGTTTTTTTGTAAGTCTTCCATTCTATGGCTTGCCGGGAGAAAAATAAAATTAATGATAGACCTATTACAAAGTATAGACTGCTGTTTTTTTGTAAATCTACTTTGGGATTTTTTTTTGTTTTCATGATGCTTGGGGCTTTCTTTTAAAGCATCAAAAATTGTACCATTTTAAACAAAAAACCCAGCTCAAATGCTGGGTTTTAATTTAATCTGTAAAAACTACTGTAGTCTAAAGGTTATTGGAATACTAAAGGGTACACGTACTGGACGTCCTCTTTGTTTTCCTGGTGTCATACTTGGTAGTTTAGAAATAATGCGCTGAGCTTCTTTTTCCAAGTTTTTGTCTGGTCCACGCATTCGGATGTTAGTGATACTTCCGTCTTTAGATATGATAAAGTTTACGTAAACACGTCCTTGTATTCCCATTTCTTGAGCAATTTCAGGATATCTAAAGTTTTTTCTTATGTGTTTGTTCATTTGCTCTTGAAAACAGTCTCTGCGTTCGGACTTTTTAACCCTTTCGCAACCAGGGAAGATAGGCACATCTTCAATTACAGCAAAAGGTACATCAATATCAAGGTCATCTTCTTCAATTTCTACCTCTTCTACTTCGATAATTTCATCCTCATTTGTCTCGGTAGATTCAATTACTGTTTCTTCAACCTCCTCTTCATCTTCTACAATTTCGATCACCTCGGGTGCTGGTGGTGGTGGTGGTGGCGGTGGTGGTGGGGTTTTAATTTGTTCGGTAATTGGGATTTCTTCGTCGTCATCCTCTTCTACGTTGAGCGCTTCGTAATCGTATGTTTTTTTATACGTCTTCCACTCAATAGCTTGCCATGAAACCAACAATACTACAGCCAATCCGACTACAAAATAAAGGCTGCTGTTTTTAGTTAAATCAACTTTTTCGCTTTTTTTAGGCTGCATTATCTTTAAAATTTAGTTAGCTAATCTAAAAAAAAATCCACTTAATCAAGCTAATTTTCTTTAGAAAAAGGAAATAAAAAATATTGGAAAATTACTCCCACATATACTCCCATCATGTTGGCTAAAAGATCTTGCACATCAAAAAAGCGCTTGAAATAGGGAATTAGCTGGGCTATTTCAAGTAATAATCCAACAAGTAAGCTGAGTATAATCGCCTTAGGCACAGTCTTTTTTACTGTGAATAAAGCAAAGAAATAAAGCAAATACATTCCAAAATAACAGCCAAAATGTAAGAGCAAATCACCTCTTATGAAAAAAAAACTCCAGGGTTCACTGTCTGGACTGGGCGGCTTTAATGACAAATAAATTACTATAAGGGTAGCCGAAAAAGCAACCCCTCTAAAAAATTTAACCTCCTGTAACCAGAGTTGTATACGCTTCTGCATCTAAGAGTGAATCGATTTGAGAAAGGTCACTACATTGAACTTTAACCATCCATCCCGCACCATAGGGATCCTCATTTACTTGTTCAGGCTGGTCTTCCAAGGCTTCGTTGATTTCAATGACTTCCCCTGTAATAGGCATAAAAAGATCTGAAACTGTTTTTACTGCCTCTACAGAACCAAAAACTTCTTCTGCTTCTAAGGTGTCATTTAGGCTTTCAATTTCTACATAAACAATATCACCTAGCTCACCTTGTGCAAAATCGGTAATGCCTACAGTGGCAATATTGCCTTCCAATTTTATCCATTCGTGATCTTTGGTGTATTTTAATTCTGCTGGTACATTCATTTTTTTAAATCTTTTAGTGCAAACAAATGTAAAAGATTTCCTGAATCAAAAATAGTTTAGTTTCCAAAATTGTAACGAACTGTAAACCCAGATCGAATGCTTGTTTGTGGAAAGGCTGTTGAGATAGCAAACTCCGAAAAATTGTGGTCGTAAAAAAACAAAGCGGTAAGGTTTTTAGTCAAAGCATAATCTGCCGTTACTTTTATTGCTAAAAGACGTTGTCCAGCAGTAACTTGATTGTTATCGTATTCTAGATTTCTTAGAACCGTACTGTTGTCTCGGTAAGAAAGATCTGCTTTGATATTTAAATCTCCACTTAAGAGAACTCTTCGACCACCAATACTCGTTCTAAACCGAACATCTTGAACACGATACCCCAACCCAACGATATATTCATCACCACTGGATTCAGTAATCAAGTTATTATCTAAACTGAGTGAAATAGCTCTTTCTTTTCTTAGTTCTGCTAGTATTTTTAACGAATTTGTGAATTCCATATCTAAGCGCACCAACGGGTTAAACTGTTCTACTAAGTTAACATTGGCAAACAGGCGCTCTGGAATTAAATTTCCCAACTTATCTATTTGTTCTGGCAGACTGGGATCGTAATCAAAATTTGTTTGGAAATTAGTTAAGGTATAACTGGCGCGATAGGCATGGTTTAATGACAGCCTGCTAAAAATCTTAGCAAGTGATTTGATTTCTGTGAGGCCTGTAAACTTTAAATTCCAGTTGGGCAACGGTGTTTTCTTAACAGGATTAAGATTTATTGTGTTGGGGTCTTTCCCTGAATAAGCGGAAATAAAGGAATGCAAGAGAACAGATTGTTGTTCTTTACCAAATCCTAATGGATATCCTTCCTCATCAGTTCCTAATCCAGAAAAAATACTCTCCTTTGAAAGACGATCAGCGATCACCTTTCTATTTTCCCTAAATTTTTCAAAATTGGCACTTGTAGAACCCTGAGAAGGATTAAATGCAGTTTTAAGCAAGACAGTTGACATTCCAAAATTACCTAGTACACTTGAGTTTAGTGGAAGGTATTCTAGATTTTTTACCCTAAAGTTCTCCAAAGCGTTTTCTGTAAAATCACGCTCTGCATTGAAGTCTATTATAAGACCTTGAAAGGGTACTACTTGTGCTGTGGCTTTAAACTTATTCGACTTCAGTTGTGTAAACATCTGATTGAAATTAGGAAAACCAGTAAGCCATCCTTGTCGAGCCGCTTCATACCGAACGTCTGCCTGACTTCCAAGAGTGTACCCTAGTGTAGGACGTAATCCGCCCGCAAAACCAACAGAAGGAAGATAGCCTGGCAACACACTTCCATTGTTTTCATTATAACTGATTTGGATGCGTTTTACTGCTGTGAGCACATCAACCATTTTTGTTAGTGCTTTTTTGAAACTCGTATTCTTTTTTGAAGTGGAGTCCTTTTGCTTAGCAATGTTGACTCTCGATTGAAAATTGGCTCTGCCCGGTCTTAATCCTAATGCTGTGTATAACTTCGAAAAGGAAACCGCCCCTGTCAAGGTTTTGGTATTGTTGTTTTGAATCGTATTGACTAATCCTAAAGGTGTCCCCTCTAGACTAGTAACCTCCGCTAGAGCCTCTGAACCACGTTGCCAATTGAAATTTCCGGTATAATTATAGGTTGCATCTATAAAATTCAAAAGGGGGATGTATTGCAAGGGTAGTTTGTAATTCAATGTCAATGTTTGAAAGTGGGTATTGGGTTCACCAACATTAAATAAGTTTTCCCACAAGACCCTTTGGTTGTCTTCTATAGAAACTGAATTTTGATCGAAAGCGTTGTTTTGTCTGATGATACTACTCGTTGCTGCATTAAAATTAAAACGGAGGGAACGACTGAGGTTATGACTAAGTGAATAGTTGTAATCAAACAAAAAATTACGTTGTTGCAGATTGGGAAGGCTTCTTTGTAATGCAGCATCTGTACCCTCAAGATAGACCTGTCTAAACTTTTGATTATTTAAAATTCTATTAATATTCGTAGCACCTTCTACTGAACTAGGAAATGGATTGAAATTTAATTGTTGTAGCCATTTCCAGTACCGCCCTCGATTTAAGAAGCCTATTTTCTTGAAGGGTTCTATGGATTTTGAAGAGAACGTATGACCGTAATTTGCTCCCAAAAGCAGATTGACCTCTTCCTGTTTTTCGATTTCATAATCCCTGTGTTCCAATTCATTGTAAGCGTAGGAAAAATCAAAATTTTCAGGACTGTAAAAATGTGTTTTTCCTTGCCCGGTGTTGTTTTTTCTTATACCGATAAGGCTAACACTTTTTCTTCTTGTGTAATCAACAGCTTGATTGCGTATGGAATCTCTTTGTGCAACCCGATCTGCGGTATCCAATCGGTCTTTTAATTTGATGTCCTGGTAAAAAGGGTCGTATTTTGGGGTTATGTATGTCTCCCCATTAGCAAAGCTAAGGGGTATTTGTAATCCCCATTCACTTGGAGTAAGTTGCCCCAGATTGACATTAGAGATTAGATCATATTGTAGGAGTTCCTCCCGTGTCCTTTGGTTTGGTGTTTGATCTATACTTCCAAATCCTACAGAGGAGTAGCGTCCGTTTGCTGAAAAAGTAGCAAAATCTGCCAGATTGGCGTCCAGAGCACCAATAGCTGCCCATCCTGCTTCACTATTGATTCCTGAGAGTCGTAATTCGTTGAACCATACTTCGCCACAAAGGGCGTCACCTAGTTGTGTGGATGGATTTTTTAAACCAATCATCAATGTTCGAATTGCTCCTAAGGAAGGATTACCGTGTATGGCTATTTTATATTTCTTCTGCCCGGGTAAGCTACTGTGTGGAGTAAATTCCTGAATAGGATTTAATTCTTCGTCAAAATAGAGTGTTTTACCCAGTCCCAATTGCTGCAATGCCTTCGCTTTGAGTTTAGATAACAATTCCATAGATATTTCCAGAGCATTGGCTTCTGGAATCCAGACTTCTTCTGCTGTGAGTCGATTGGATTGGTTTTCGGTATAAGGCGTGGGCTTCAAGGGAAGCTCAATTTGATAAAAGTTGTCTTGATAATCCGTTCCCAAACGAATGAATGCTACCAATCGCCGATCCAGTTCTTCCTCGGTTCCTGTTCCTGGAAGGGGATCACTCCCTGGTAACGATTCAGCATGTAAAAACATCCTTAACTTGCTGTATTGACGCATGTCCAGATTTACCGATTTAAAGATACCCCTCGAATCCATGGGTTGTAAATCACATATTCGGAAAGCAAGAGACTGTTCGTTTTGACGAATGATGGTATTGTTGTTGTTTATCTGTTCTCTTTGAATTTCGGGTGGTAAAACGTAATTAATAGGTATTCGATTTTCGTTTTCTAGAATATTTACAGTACTGATGTCTACTGTAGTGTTTTGATTTACTAAAATATCCTCATTAAGAGGTTTATTGTATCTACGCCAATCTCCGCGAACCAAATCTAGGGTTCCAAAACGAAAAACTACTTCTTCATCAAAACCACTCAACAACATTCGCATAAACCGAATGGAACGCAAATCGTTTATCTCGTTTATTGCCTCAAAATAAGGTGCAAAGGAGGTGTTTTCATAATAACTCTTTTGAATAGGAATTTTAAACTGAATCCAACGGGTTGTATACTCGTCTCCATTTGGTGCGTTGACTTTTATATTGTCTCTTACGTCAGTTATAAATGGATGATTTCCCACTTGCATGGTTTTAAAAATGGGCACTCGGTACTCAAAATAACTGTCAATAGTATTCATACTTTGATCCCTGTTTACGTCCTCGGTATCTGGTTCGGTTGTGTTACCCCGGTCATTATCACTAAACTGAATAGGCGTGTTATTTTCTAGGCCATTATAGTTTTTGTAGCGCTCTAAAATACTACCCTCAGCCTGAAGGAAATATTGATAATTGTCTCCAGCTGGGTCATTTGGAGGTCCGTTAGTAAAAAGAGTTGCTTCCTCTTCATCATTCAAACCGTCCAAACCAACATCTTGCAATGGACGATCTTCTGGATTTGTATTGAAAGCGTATACTAGAGACTGGGTTGCAGGTACTCTTCCCCAAGGCGTTTGGTAGGTGGGCGTTGGTTCACTGGCACTAGGCAATCCATTTTCAAATTGTTTTCTACCATCACGTAGAATATCTTCTGAAATATTTCCCAGATGAAATACCAATTCTCCTAAAGCATCTGAATCAGAAGGATTATCAGTGAAGGTGTCCAGCAACCAAAATTCGATAAACTCTACATTGGATTGTTCAAAGTTTGTAGCGTTTAACGCTCTGGTTATTCCTGCCCAATTTTTCTTTGGGTTACTTAAAAATTGATTTTGTGGAGCATTGTTATAAGGCCCCTTTTCTCTAGGATAATAGGCCAAATCTAATGTAGGCAGTCTTCTTAACATTCCTTGGACAAGATCTTGTTCGGGAAAGAGCTCGTCGATAAAGATGCTTCGGGTTTCATTAGATGATATGGCATCGTTATTGATTCCTGTAGGTTGCCTCGAGTAGAAAACTTGATCTATAGAATACCAAGCTAGTTTGGAGCGAGCATAACCACTTGCCAATCCTTCAGCGGTAGCACCTGGCACTCGATTTATGGGAACACTGGAAAGATTCCATGCGGTAAATCCTTTGATGTCTATATTGGTTTGAGCTCCTTCAAAATCATCGATATATACATTGGTCTCACCATTTAGCAAAGTGTTTCTTGGATTGTTAGCTGCTAAATTGGCCACTTCACCTCGGAAAGATATTTGGGAGGGTATTTCGGTATTTATTGTTGGCCATTTATTAACCAGTCGAGTTAAAAATGGGGCTTCGGTAGAAAAATTGGTGTTAAAACCCGTCATGGTATTGTTTACCGGTTCTGTACCATAATTTGCTTTTTGTGTAAGTGGATTTTCACTCAGATTGATCAAAGTTCCTCCAATGTAAAATTTATCGTTGATCTTGTGATTGACATTGATGCCTGAAAATCGTTTGTTCTGCTGATTGAAAAAGGAATTGTTCTCTACCGAGATGTCAATTGGAATATTAGAAGCTTTGAGTCCTTCATCAAGTATTTTGACATTACCTATCTCATAATTTACCGTATAATCCAGACCCTCCTGTAAAACTCTACCCCCCGCTGTGACTCGTACAGACCCCCTTGGAATATTAAATGCACCTATGTTAATTCCGTCGCCTCCTTCGGACTTGTACCGTCCTTTGAGCTGAAACTTATTTTTCTCAGTAAATTCCAGTGCAGCTGCTTTAGTCAAGGTATAGAGCTCTTTAAAAACGTATTTTTTTTGATTTTTATTGAAACTATTGTCTAGATCATAATCTTCTTTTTTTGAATTGGGATCATCCAATAAATTGAATAAAAATTCTCCAAAAGGTTCTACTTTAGGAAAGATGATTCGCCCATATCGGGGCTCAATTGTGATTCCCGGTAGGTAGTCGAAAAACCCATCACCACTAGGAATCAGATCTTGATAAGCATTTAAACGATCCAGTTGCATTGTATTTAACAACACCTCATTATCAAGCTCTTCTGGCCAAATTGACTTATCTACTGGAGTTAAATAGTTTATAGGCGATGGATCCGTATACAATATATTCAATCTAAAATCCTCCTCCGAAAGCTGAAAGGCTCCTGTATTGTAAATATTTTTCATCATCAAATCCCATACGGGTTGTCTCACGTCGGTAAGATTACTTTTCAACATTTTGACAATCAGACTGTTGGTTTTGACTTGCTGGGGCCCCTGTCCTTGTACAGTACCTTGATTTTGAGTGACTATTGAAGTACCGGGTATGTCACCATTAGCAAATTCGCCTACTTGATATACCTTTCCCAAGTAGGTGTATTGAAATGCAACTCCCAAGACTTCGTCGTTACTCAAGCGTTGGTTTAAAGAAAGGTAACCCAGTTGGGGATGAAAGGTAAATTCTTGAGGTTTTAGCTTTCTGGCACTCTCTAAAACTGCATAATCAAAACCTTCATTTACTCTTACACCATTGAAGGCGCTGTTTACTGTGGCAATGTCTCGAATATTTTGATTTAAAATCCCTCCCGTTCCTATGTCCTCTGGATTTAGCTTATTGGCCTTGTTGTTTGGTGGGTCCAATGGGTTGCTGGTAGTAAAAAAATCTTTGAAAATATCATCGAGTCTTGTGTTCTCAGAGTTGGCCTCCCCTAAATCTTGAAGGGCAACGATGTTTCTTACATTTTGTGTTTGCGATCCCCTGTTGGTCACCCAAACTTCTATTCGGGTAATCTGAACTGGAGAATTGATGTACGGATAATTTGCTAAAAAAACATCGTAATTATCTCTAAAATATTGACTTATAAAAAAGTGCCGGTCTTCTTCGTAGTCTAAAGCAAACAAACTAAACTCTTGCAACTTCCCACCACCTTGCGTCGTAATATTTTGAGACTGTGATCGCTGTTCAGAAAACACACTTGAAATAGTAGTATTTCCAAATTTCAAATCTGCTCGAACACCAAAGAGACTTTGAGCTCCTTGAATCAAATTACTATTGATGGGCATGCTGATGTTCCCGATATCAATATTTTGTAAAATAGCATCCTCTGTTACTTTCCCCTGTAGGTAGTCTGCTACGCGATTTCCCATCTGTGCCGTACTTCCTGGAAGTTGATTGAGGTTGCCTTTAAGATTTTCTATTTTTTGTCGTGCTTGATTTAGGGTGTTTTGGGCTTGATTTAAGGTGTTTTTTACTTCACCAACTGTCTGCCGAACCTCATTAACTCTGTTTTGAATTTGTTGGGCTCCTTGCTGTAAACGGTTGATGTTTGATCCTAGTTGACCGGGAATACTATTAGAAATTTCAGAAAGTTTGGGTGGGTTGAACTGAATTTTAACCAAATTTTGAAAGTCAAAAGTAGACTCCGTATCATAGTTTGCAGTGATTTGCAAACGCTCTCCTATCTTCCCCAATAAGCTCAAGTTGATTCTTTGATCAAAATCAAAACCCGGAGAGCGCCTATTGATAACAGAAGCCACAGGATTGTCACTCCTTTGATAGCGATAGCCCAAGTCAATTCCTATAGACCCTTGTGGGCTGATATCTATCGCATTACTCCCAAAGATGGATTCAAAAAATTTATTATTAATATAAAGTTCAGGAAGTAGGTTTTTTTGTGCTTCTTCAACATTAGATCCATAACCGCTTAACGCCTGAACCTTTTCTTGAAAATAACGCTGCATTTGCTCTTTAAGAACATAGGCTTCATATTCTTTGACTGTCAAAACAAGGGGGGTACTTATGGGGTATCCTCCCACCTCTTCAGTCAAAAGGTAACGATCTGATTTTGGATCATAGGTATACAATCGCTCTATACTACTAGAAGTTGGTAGTGCTAAACTCCCCAATTCTGCAACTTCCTGTGAAAAAACCTTCCCCGTAGAAAAAAGCATCCACAAAAGAAAAAGGATGAAGCTAAGGGGAGAATAAAAAAATACCTTTTTTTTATTATAGATCAACTCGTTATAATTTATTCAGAGCCTCCTTGATGAGTTCTTCTACTGAACGATCCGGAGATTGCTGAATAATTTGATCTACGACGCGCTCAGACTGTTTTCTTGAATAACCAAGAACCTCTAATGCTGATAACGCTTCATCTTTAATTGTATTGTTTCCAGAAATCTGAATTTCTTCACCATCTAAAAGATTTATCATCTTGTCTTTTAGTTCGATTAAAACACGCTGGGCTGTTTTAAGTCCTATCCCTTTTATAGATTTTATAGTATTGAGATCTTCAGAGACTATTGCCCTTTGAATTTGTTCAGGTGCTAAAGAGGATAACATAGTCCTTGCAGTACTAGCTCCTATACCCGAGACGGATAATAAAAGTAAAAATACAGCACGTTCCATGGGAGTGTGAAATCCAAATAAAGTATGTGAGTCTTCACGAATTTGTAAATGGGTATATAACTTAATTTTTTCCTCGGGGCCAATTTGAGAAAAGGTGTGTAAAGAAATATGAACCGCATACCCTACACCATTGCAATCAATTACGAGCTGAGTAGGTGTTTTTTCAACAAGGCGACCAATGATTTGAGCTATCATTTACTTATTTTTTGTTTGAGCATCCACAACAGCTACCGCAGACATATTTACAATTTCTGATACGGAAGCACCTAGCTGTAAAATGTGAATAGGCTCACTAAGACCCATCAATATGGGCCCTATAGACAATGCTTCGTTAAGCTCTTTCATTAATTTATAAGTTATGTTTGCCGCATCTAAATTTGGAAAGACCAAAACGTTTACCTTTTTATTGCTCAAGCTAGAAAATGGAAATCGGTCTTGCAGCAGTTCTTTGTTCAGTGCAAAATCAGACTGAATGGGTCCATCGACAATCAGTTCGGGTTGACTTCTATGAAGTATAGCGACTGCTTCTGATACTTTACTGGCTTGAGGAAATCTAGACGATCCAAAATTGGAAAAAGAAAGCATCCCGATCACTGGTTCCATACCAAAAATCTTTGCCATTTGACCTGTCATCTGAGCTATTTTAGCCAATTCTTTTGCTGTGGGGTCAACATTTATTGTGGTATCTGAAAGAAATAAAGGGCCAGATTTCGTTAACATTAAGTTTGTAGCTGCAACCCGTTGTACCCCTTTGGCTCTAGGGATTGTTTCTAAAATAGGCTTTACTACAGTGCGGTAATTCCTGGAGTATCCTGAAATCATTGCATCTGCATCCCCATTTTTTATCATCATAGAGGCGAAATAGTTTCGCTCACGCATCAAACGCTGGGCGTCATATAAGGTGTAGCCTTTTCTGTTTTGGGCGTCCCAAAAAAGCTCTGCGTATTTTTTTCTTGTTTTACTCTGTTCTTGTTCCTTGGGATCAATGATCTCAACGGGCTCTACGAACTCAATTTTTTCTCTTAACTCCTCTATTTTTGCTTTATTTCCTAAGAGTATAGGTATTGCAATTTTTTCTTCAAAGACAATTTGAGCTGCTTTCAGAACATCCATTTGGTCTGCCTCTGCAAATACCAATCGCTTTGGAGCTGCTTTTGCACGATCGTGAAGTAAGCGAACCATCTTTTGAGTAGTGCCTAAACGCTCTTCCAAAGTTTCTCTGTAACGCTCCCAATTTTCAATAGGCTCTTTTGCCACGCCGGAGTCCATTGCAGCTTTAGCAACTGCTGGGGGTACGGTTGTAATTAACCTAGGATCAAAAGGTTTGGGTATGATGTACTCTTTCCCAAAGCTGAGACGTGTTTCGTCATACACCACATTAACCTGCTCGGGAACAGATTCCTTTGCAAGATCTGCCAAAGCTTTTACAGCTGCCATTTTCATTTCCTCATTGATACTAGTCGCTCTTACATCTAGTGCCCCTCTAAAAATAAAAGGAAAGCCCAATACATTGTTTACCTGATTGGGGTGATCTGAACGACCAGTGGCCATAATGATATCTTCTCGAGTTTTACAAGCTTCCTCGTATCCAATTTCGGGATCTGGGTTAGCCATGGCAAAAACTATCGGGTTTGGAGCCATTTTTTTAAGCATTGCTGGAGTGACAATATTGGGTTGAGATAGCCCTATGAAGACATCTGCATTTTCAAGTGCTTGCTCCAAGTTTTCCAGGGGAAGGTCTGTAGCAAATTGTTCCTTTTCTGGCGTGAGATTCTCCCTGTCTTTTTTGATAACCCCTTTACTGTCCAACATGACAATGTGCTCTATTTTTGCACCAAAAGAAAGGTATAATTTAGTACAAGAAATCGCTGCAGCTCCAGCCCCAGAAACCACTATTTTAACTTCATCTATTTTCTTTTCTGCAAGTTCTAGAGCGTTGATTAATGCTGCTGCAGAAATTATGGCTGTTCCATGCTGATCGTCATGCATGACGGGAATATCGAGCTCTTCTTTAAGCCTGCGCTCAATTTCAAAAGCCTCCGGAGATTTAATGTCCTCCAAATTGATCCCTCCAAAAGTAGGAGCTATGGCTTTAACAGCCTCAATGAACTTCTCTGGATCTTTAGCGTCTACTTCTATATCGAAAACATCAATTCCTGCAAAAATTTTAAATAGCAAGGCCTTTCCTTCCATTACAGGTTTTGATGCATTGGGACCAATGTCTCCTAATCCCAACACAGCTGTTCCATTTGAAATTACGGCAACTAAATTTCCTTTGTTAGTGTATTTATAAACATCGGATTGTTGCTTATCTATTTCCTTACAGGGAATAGCTACTCCCGGAGAGTAGGCCAATGCCAAATCTCTCTGTGTATCATAGCTTTTTGTTGGAACAACTTTAGTTTTTCCAGGATAAGGTTTGGCGTGATAAACCAAAGCTGCACGTCTTTGCTGCTCTTTTCTCATGGACCATTAATTTGATTTTGAAGGTAGTTAAATAAATTGAATTAGCTTTTTTTGGGCTGGGAAACAAACAAGGAAAAGAATCCACCAATAACCAGAAAAATTCCAGCTAGACGGATGATATTGATTGGATTTTGATCCAAAAGATCATAAACAAAATATTGAACAGTAAAAATCTGCACGATCATCGGAATCACAATAAACATGTTGAAAATTCCCATGTAAATCCCTGTTTTACCTGTTGGTATTGAAGAGGCGAGCATTTCATAAGGCATTGCCATCATTGAGGCCCAAGTGATACCCAAACCAAAAGAAAAAAGATAGATCTGTGAAACCTCTATTCCATTGCCAAAGGGAAGGGTAAACAAGATTTCTATATCATTGAGAAGAGGCATACACAGCAATCCAATTCCACCGATAGCAAGGCTGATAAAATGGAGTTTTTTTGCTCCTAATTTTTTAGCAATCGGGATCATTGCAAAAGCTATAGTAAAACAAATAATATTATAGGTTCCATTTAAGTTTCCTGTCAATAACTGCGCTTGATTAAAATAAATGGTACTTTGATCTAACGTATTATATAAAGAAAGTGAAAGCGCTGATGTCAGATACTGCCAGTAACAAAACATCGCATACCAAGGAAAAAACATAACAGGTATCAACTGTTTCATTGTCAATGGCATCTCCTTGAAAGCAGACACAATATCTTTAATGGTTTTTAAAATTATGTTCTCTCCATTTTTAGCAGCTTCCATTTCTTGAAGTTCTTCTGCAGTAGGAGGGTATTCTGAGGTAGTCAGCACCGTTATCAAAATAGTAATAATTGAGGCTGCTGCACCTATACCAAAGGCCCAGAAGGTAGAAACTGGGATGCCATTATCCATTTTATCTGTAAGGGCAAGCACTCCAAAAGAAACCAAAATTGCTGGAGTAAAATTTGCTAAAGTTGTTCCGAGTCCCGTAAAAAAACTTTGAACTAAAAATCCAAACGAATATTGTTTTTTGGGAAGCTTATCAGAAATGAACGCTCTGTAAGGCTCTAGAGCAATGTTATTTGCTGCATCTAAAATCCAAAGCAATCCAGCGGCCATCCATATAGAACTGGAGTAAGGCATTGCAATCAAAGCAATACTTGCAATTAGGGCACCGATAAGAAAGAAGGGTTTTCTCCTTCCAAACTTGGGAGACCAAGTACCGTCACTTATAGCACCAATAATAGGCTGAACTATTAGGCCTGTTACAGGGCCAGCCAACCATAGCAAGGGCAATTCAGCTTCTTCTGCACCCAAATATTTATAAATGGCACTCATATTACTTTGCTGTAAGCCAAAACTGAACTGAACTCCAAAAAAACCAAAGTTCATGGTCATGATTTGCCAAAAATTGAGGTGCCTTTTCTCCATGATAAAATGATTTTTTATTTAGTTCCCTTTTTTGTTTGCAATTTTTGCACAATGTAATCCCCTACTTTTTGGCCTTGTGCTACTCCTTCCTCTATGGCCATCATATAGTGTATGCCGCCATAAAGTCTCGATATAGCCGCTTCTTCTGAAGCGTGAATGAAGGATTTATAATTTCTTTTGGGCAAGCCATAGGCTACCTCAGTGGTATCTATAAAAGCAAAGTTATCTCCATACAAATCGGTTAGCGTAACGGCCGCTGCTCTTGAAATAACAGAATGACCACTAGTGTATTCTGGAAAAGGAGGGGTTTGTAGTAAAGGTAACCAATCCTCATCATAATATTGATTGATAAGGGTTTCTGGACGAACAACAAGGGTCTCCCACTTTTCATCCCAACAACTGATAAATGCGTCGAATAAAGCAATGGAAACATTAGCGTAGGCATTAACAGTCTCAGAAAAAGAACTTCTCGCCTGTCGTGTTGCAATTGCAGTAATTCCGATCCAGTGTCCCCCTGGTGTAATCTTTTTAGTAGCAAACATGGAATGCCCCTTATGGTGAGTGACATAGGGATTACAATCCCAAAATTTAGCAATATCTACCTGCTCCTCAGTAAGCGCATTCGTCACTTCAAAAACCTGCATGAGTTGTTTTTGAAAGGAACTGCCTTTTTTTAAATCGAATGGTAGAGGAGCTTTTGGAGGAAACTGATTGGAAGAATCCAAAACCATAGTTCGTATTTCAGTCCAGTGCGGCTCGATTCCATCCATATAATCTGGTGGAGTAGGTTTCCAAAAACGATCACCTTCTTTGATGGTGTATTTTGGAAATGTCCTCGTCTCGCTATACATGTCATTAGATGCCCATTCTAAAACAGCTTTAGCCACCTGTTCGCCATAGGCTTTTGAGGCTTTTATTACCTCAGAGGGAACATTATATTCTTCAATTTGTTTTTGAAATTTGTCTTGATAAACTTCCATTTTTTGCTGTGAAAAAATTAATGTTTTCCCAACGGCATTAAAAGAATACAAAGCTGCTAAATTTGGATTTACATCTGGATGATCTGACGTAGGTATTGGAAGCAACTCGTTTACTTGTCCTACTAAAGTTGAGTAGTTTTGTGAATCGTAGGAAGCAATAATCTCATAGGCGGCTATAGAAGGATACAAATACACACGAGAGGCCACGGGAGGCGAGAAGATATCATAAACAATAATATCTGTTAGGTTTTGCATCGCTTCTTGAAACAACTCAGGATTATTTAATTTTTCCAAATAAGCTGTATTCCTATTTTCAGAACAGGAAAAATGCACTAAAACAAAAAGGAAAAAGAGAAATTTAATTCGCTGCATTAATTCAATCGGTAAGTAATCAAAAATGTTTATACTTTTTTTCAGTTGTATTCCAACAACCACTTTAGCCCCTAAAAATACAATTTTTGAAGTTAAAGAATAAAATTGTTTTGGTTTCAGAGCTTATTGCTTTTCAAAAGCGAGTAGTTTCCCTTGATTTTGTGTGACAAGAATTAAAGTTTTCCCATTTCCTAAATGGAGCTTGTTCATCTCACGAGCATCTCCAAATACGTGAAAACCAGAATCCTGTGCACTCAAAATCTCAGGGTCTCCTGTAGAATTCCATTTCAAAATACTCCCTTGTAGTGCGTCTGAATTCCCTTCAAAAGGTGCTCCACCAAAATCATTTCCTATTACAAAAAGCGTTCGATTCGCTTCTGTACCAAATTCTAAAAAATCGTTAATAGGTCCTAACTGTAATTCTTGAGGAAGGCTGTGCAACTTAAAGTTCCCATCCCCTAGATTTTCTAACCATTTTGAATCATCATAGCGTGCAGACAAGATACTATCTTTTACTAAAAACCCTTTCTTTTGATAATATTCCATCGTAGCTTTTGAAAAGTCTCGATAAGTATTAAATTCCTGTCGGAACACAGGGCTTTGTTGGGTCAAGTTATCCCAGAATTGTGTAGGAAACATCTCCCAGTCACCCTTGCTGTTCTGTTGCGCATTAAAGATAAGTGGGTCTACACTTCCGTTTTTGTCAATGTCTCGCGTACTTATTACCATGGGGGTTTCTGGAGAAATAGAAAACATATTGTTTTTTCCTAAGTTACCCAAGAGGAAATCAGAATCTCCGTCGTTATCAAAATCTGAGATCTCTAGAGCACGCCATAAGCCTGAAGCGGCATCCAGATCAGGAGATTTCAGTTTTTGAAACCCTTCTTTTAAATTCAGCAAAACAACCACTGGACTGTACTCTCCGACTAGAATCAAGTCTTTACGTCCATCCTGATTGATATCTGCCCATTGGGCATCTGTAACAATTCCAAAAGGTTGAAAGGAAGGCAACATTTCTTCAGTTACATCTTCAAAATACCCTTCATTGTTTTTCAATAAGAAACTAGGATCTGCCAAAGGGAAAGCCCCCGGTTTGTTATGCCCCCCTACAAAAAGGTCCATGTCTCCATCGAGATCAAAATCTACAGGTCGCACTACACAGCCGTTGGCCTTGATTTCTGGAAGTCGAGTGTTGTCAAAAGTGAAATTTCCTCTTCCATCGTTGATTAACAAGCGATCCAGATAACCTGCATCACCAGCATCAAATTGATTGCCTCCGGACACTAAGTAAAGATCTAAATCACCATCTAGATCTACGTCAAACAAAGCCATACTTTCTACTTCGTACTTCAAGGCGTCTTGCTTTGTATACAAGGGTTCTGATTTGAATGTACTGGACTGATTTTGAATATAAACTTGTGGAGCATAGCCCGATGCACTCCCAACAATAAAATCTTCAAGCTCATCCCCATTTATATCACCCACTGCAAGACAAGGACCGTTTTGTGAAAGTTTATGGGGCAGTAAACGCTGCTTGAAAAAGTCTTGCACATTTCCTTCTTCATGATAATAGTTAATACCGTAGTTCTCTGAGACTTCACGATAAGGTAATTTTTGCTCTTTTTCAATAAAAGGAAAAGTTAAACTTTCAGTTTTTATAGCCTCTTGTTGACTGAGCTGAATTCGGCTGTTACTCTTTGGGTGTTCCACAGAACTTATACTGCCATCTGGCCAGAGTACCTCTAGCTTTTCGATTTGATTTGATGCTCCTAAACCAAAATAAAGAACAGGGTCAGCAGAAGACATATAACCTCTAGATATCTGTTGCTCTTGGTATTGAAGAGACCCATCCGATAATCTTAAGACAACTTTAGCCCCTAAAGCATTTGGATTTGTTTTACTTCCTTTCAACTCCAGCTGCAAATAGTTTGGAAAACCCTCCTTTTTGACAAGTGTGTTTTCAAAAACAAAAGCAACATCATTTATGTTGTTTACGACATAATCTAAATCTCCATCCAGGTCGAGATCACTGAAAACAGCTCCATTTGAAAAAGAAGCTTGTCCCAGACCCCAATGATCACTAACATCCTCAAAAGTTAAGTCACCCTTGTTTTTATAAGCATAATTTGGGATTTTGACGATAGGTATCGAATCCAATAGCGTTTTAATGGGCGTATAGGTCCCGTAATCCAATCTATAGTTAGCAAAATCCATGTCTGTGATGTCCCTAGGAAAACCGTTTGTAATAAACAGATCTCTATTTCCATCGTAATCGAAATCCGCAAAAAGTGGAGACCAACTCCAATCGGTTTGATAGACTCCAGAAAATTGACCAATTTCTGTAAAGGGCAATTGGGAACCATTGTTTTTAAACAACATGTTTCTCATATGTTGGTCTTGATAGCCCCACTTTTTATTGAGTACATTTTGAAAGAAAAAACTTTTAGATATGGTTGTTTTTCTTCTTTCATGACTCTCACCAAGCATATCTAGGGTAATTAGGTCCGTATAGCCATCATTATTAAAATCTGATGCATCAGAACCCATAGAGAACTTGCTTTGGTGTAATAGATAATTTTGAATTTCATTTTTAAAGGTACCGTCCTTTTGATTGATATATAAAAGATCGTTTGTCAGGTAGTCGTTAGTTATGTACAGATCCACCCATTGATCTTTATTAATATCTACAGGAGTAACACTTAATCCAAAGCCCTCATATACTATTCCAGCTTCTAGGGTTACCTCTGTAAAGGTTCCATTGCCGTTATTTTTGTATAATTTGTCATTACTAGGAGCAGAACCATCTATAATTTTTTTTCTATAATTTGTGGGTATGGATTCATTTTGTTCATTGTTGAGAACATATAAGTCCAGATCACCATCTTGATCGAAATCTATAAAAGCAGCGCCCATACTGTTTCCTGGATCAGCTATACCGTATTGTTCGGCTTGCTCTTTAAAAACAGGGAGTCCCTTATCATCGAGTCCTTGATGAACGTACAATCTGTTTCTACGGTTATTATCATGCATAGCAACTGCTATATAAAGATCCATCCATCCGTCTGCGTTGATGTCAACTATTGCCACTCCTGTAGACCAAAAGCCATCTGATTTGAGCTGAGCATTTACTGTACTATTTTTAAAAGTCAGGTTACCTTGATTTAAATACAACTCATTACTTACCATATTCCCAGTAAAAAACAAATCAGGTAATCCATCATTGTTAAAATCACTCACTGCAATCCCTCCGCCATTGAAAATGTATTCCTCTGTAAGAATGTTGAATTCATCTGTTTCTGTAATAAGATTATTAAATGTAATACCTGTTTTTTTCGAATCCAGCAATTTAAAAAGTGTCTGGTCCTTAGAACAAGAGAGGAGTAGAAATAAAAGAAGGGGTAAAAGTTTAAATTTCTCCATAGGTAAAATAAAAAAACCGCGAAGTAAAGATACTCCGCGGTTTTAAACTATCAAAGGAATTAACTACTAGTAGTTAGGATCCTGTGTTAAAGTTGGTTCTCCCTCTTTAAATGATCTATCAATCGCATAAGTTGGGATTGGGTAGAACTGGTTTTTAGGAGATGTAAAGGACTTTCCTTGTAGGTAGATTCTGTATTTAGATTCTCTCGCAAGGTAGTCGTTTAATACTGCTGACTGGATACCCCATCTTTGAAGATCAAAGAAACGGTTTCCTTCCATCGCTGTTTCCAAACGTGTTTCATAACGAACTGCTCTTCTTGCAATCGTTTGATCCGTCCATGCAGCTGTATACTCTCCTACATTGTAGTTAGCAGCTGGATTTGAAGTTGTCGTGTACTCCGGACGTGTTGCCCCTTGAATAGCTTCAGGAACAAAACCTTCTGGATTCGCAGCTCGTGCTCTTAGTCTGTTGACAAGTGCTCGTGCTTCTTCCAATTTACCCAACTCTACTTTAGCCTCTGCAGCCCAAAGAATAACATGTCCTAAACGCATGATTCTGAAGTTGTTTGCAGTAAGGTTACCCCAACCACCAACTCCGAACCCTTCTGGTTCAGCAACGTGCTTCTTAGAGAAATAAGGACCTGCATAAGTCAAGTCACGGATATAATCCACTTGCATGATATGGAAGTTTTTGTATAAAATTCCAGGACGTCCTACAGTGTGGTCTAAACGTGGATCAACACTTGGGTTGCCAATTGGTTCACCAATGTTTGCTCCTGTTGGATTGGTAATGTGGTTTGTTTTCCATGATTCATCAAGCAATGGTAATCCATTAGCATCTGTTTGGAAAAAGTCCACCAAATCTTGAGGAGCCTGCAAGAATCCACAACATCCCCAAGGAGAAATATATGGGTGTGCTAAACCGATCTCTTTGTTTGAAGAGTTATCGTTAGAGCTTGATACCGCATACTGAATTTCGAAGATAGACTCTTTGTTGTTACGAGTAGCAACTAGGTAGTTGTCTTCAAATTTATCAGCAAGTTCAAAGGGACCATTGTTTATGATATCCATCAAGATAGGCTCTGCACCAGCCCAGTCGCCTTGGTATACTTTGGCTTTGGCTAAATAAGCTTTAGCAGCCCAGCTTGTAGCACGACCTACCTCAGACTGAGATGCAGGAAGTGCAGAAGCAGCGTCAGAAAAATCTTGCTCAATTTGAGCCCAGATTTTACCAGTATTGGGAACTTTAGAAGCTTCTAAGTCGTCTAAGCTGAAGTTTTCTTCACCTACAAACTTAGGAGTTCTATACATCTTCTGCATTTCAAAGTGTTGCCATCCACGGATGAATTTAGCTTCACCTACGATTTGAGCAGCACGTGCTGGAGATATATCTTCAGCTTCAGAAGCACTTAAGATAACGTCATTGGCTCTTGCCACACCCCAGTATCCAGAACGCCATTTGTCGCGGTTGTGTACGTTGAATGTGTTAAAGTCATACGTTTCGATAAACGAGTGTTCCGGCTGGTCTCCTGCGTCAGTTCCTTTTAATGCGTTATCAGAAGAGATCGCACCAAAAATCCAAGACCAAGTGGAATAGTACCATGTACCACCACCGTCCATACCTGTACCCTGTAAAGTACGGTAGGCAGAGATCAATTTTCCTTCGACTCCAGCTGCGTTATTCAACGCAGGTCCAGAAAGAGACGCTTGCGGCTCTTTTGTCAAAAAGTCATCACTACATGCTACAGTCAAAGAGACAACAGCAAAAGATGCAAGTAATAGATTTCTTAAATTTTTCATTTTACAAATAATTAATAATTAAAATAATGATAGATTCAATCCTAAAGTCAGCGTTCTAGACACTGGCATAAATCCTCCGTCATATCCAAGTTGAATATCATTACCCGTTTGAATTTCTGGGTTAAGACCCGAGTAATTGGTCACGGTTAATAGGTTTTGACCTTGGAAGTAAATTTGTCCACCACTTATTCCTAGCGTTTCATTTAATGAATCTGCAAAGGTGTAAGTTAACTGAACATTTCTTAGTCTAAAGTAAGACGCGTCTTCAATTAGATAAGTAGACGTTCTACTACTAATTTGGTCATTCGCATCCATGATTGGAGAAGTTGCATCTGGATTAGCAGCTACCCACTGAGATCTTGGAGCAGAAGGATTGCTTGGCTGCCAAGCTTCTTCTAATGCTCTTCTAGATCTGTTTCCTTGGAAGGTGTTGAAGTCAGCAAAGTAACGTACGTAGTTGTAAACGTCGTTTCCTTGAACTCCATTACCAAATACATTCAAGTTGAAGTTTTTGTAGGCAACATTTAAATTGATACCGTATACGAAGTCAGGGTGTGGATTACCAATTATTGTTCTATCCGCATCACTGATCTGACCGTCGCCGTTTATATCAGCATATTTAAATTTACCTGGAGCGTTATAACCTGTAGATCCATAAGGAGCCCAAGCATCTGCCTCAGCTTGTGTTTGGAAAATTCCTTCTACTTGGAATCCATAAAGAGAAGAAATAGGACTACCTACCTGACTAATGTTTAGTGCAGGTACTCTTCGGTTTGAACCAAAGATTGGTGTATCAAATTCATCTAATTTAAGGATCTCGTTACGGTAAGTAGAAAGGTTACCACCTAAAGATACTGTCACTTCTCCTATATCTTCTGTATAGTTGATAGCAAAGTCAATACCTTCATTGTACATTTCACCTACGTTTACAGCGGGTGCACCAGCATCCCCAGCAGAATAAATTACGGGAACAGTAAGTAATAAGTCAGAAGTTGTTCTGTTCCAAAGGTCTAATTCAACAGTCATCTTTTGATCAAATAATAAAGCGTCAAGACCGATGTTGTTTGAAACTGTTGCTTCCCATTTTGCTGCAGGGTTACCAAATTGTGCTGGGTCGTATCCTAATGTTGGATCAGACGCACTACCATCGATTGGGTAACCAGAGTTGTATGCAGAAGATCTAAACTGTGTGTAAGCATTGTAGTCTCCAATTTCTTGGTTACCTGTTTTACCCCATCCATAACGTAATTTTAAATCATCTACCCAAGAAGCACCAGACATAAAGTCTTCTTCAGACAATCTCCATCCTAAACTGAATGCAGGGAAGAATGCGCTGTTTGTTGCTTGCTTGAATCGTGAAGAAGCATCATTACGTACAGTAACCTGTGCTAAATACTTTTCGTTGTACTGGTAGTTTGCTTGTGCAAACTGAGACCATAAAGAAAAGTCTTTGTAAATGTTACCAAAGTTACCAGCAGTACCTTGGTTACCTAAATCCAAGTAGCTAATTATTGGAGTAGTCTCAAATGGGAAACGCTGTCTTGAAGCACCGAAATACTCTCCAAAACCTTCAATAGCTTCTACACCAACATAAGCACTGATATCATGGATATCGTTGAGTACTTTTGCCCATGATAGGGTGTTGGTCCAAGTCCACTCATAACCCCAGTCTTGAGAACTCGTTTGTCCGTTGATGAAGTTACCTTCCACATATTCTGGTTGAGGTCTTCCGATGTCTAAAGCTCTTCGAGTAGTGATATCAGCTCCAAAGCTAGATTTGAATTTGAAATCTTCAGCAAGAGTCAATTCAGCGTAAACATTTCCGAACATTCTCGCTCTTCGCGCTCTGTCATCTTGATTTCTAAACTGTGATGCGTAAGGGTTGTAGTTGTTACCCAAGTTCAAACCACGAGAACCCGCAAAGTTACCAGCGATATCGTAGTTAGGTAGTAGTGGGTGGTGTTTGTAAGCACCGGATACAGCATTTTGCTCACCGTCGTTACCATAACCCCCTTTTCTGTTGTCAAGAGATAAAGTAAAGTTTTCACCTACTTCAAGTCTTCCATCTAAGGTTTTAGTAGAAGAGTTGACACGGATTGAAGCTCTTTCATATCCTTGATACTTGATGATCGCATCTTGGCTGAAGTATGTAGCATTGAATGCGTATTGTGAGTTTTCATTGGCACCACTAGCATCAATTGAGTGCTGCATGATAGGTGCATTGTTATTTGTCATCAATTCCCACCAGTTTGTATCCGCAGAACGTGTAATCGCGTAAATGTTGCTAGGAGTTAATGAGTATAAAGACTCATCAACAGAACTTGCACCACTAGGGAATACATAGTTAGGAATAGAGATTTGTGGGTTTTCAGGTGTTCCACTGAAACCATACTGACCGTGAGAAGGTGTTTTACCTGCGTAGTAGTCAGCTAAGTAAAGATATTCACCAAGACCTCTTGCATCTAGTGCGTCAACGTCTTTTTCAGGAGTTTGCCAACCATAGAAAGTGCTGTAAGTGATTTTTCCAGCACCTACTTTACCTTTTTTGGTAGTGATAATGATTACCCCGTTTGCTGCTCTAGATCCGTAGATAGAAGCTGCAGAAGCATCTTTCAAAATTTGCAAAGACTCAATATCTTGAGGGTTTAGGTTTCCTTGTGATTGCGAAGGTACTCCGTCAATAATATAGAGGGGATTGTTGTTTCCAATAGTACCAAAACCACGGATACGAACTGTTGCCTCACCACCTGGAGTTGCATCACTTACAATCGAAATACCTGAAGCTCTACCTTGCATCTGTTGAGAGAAAGTAGTCGCAGGAACAGAAGTTAATTCATCTGCTTCAATTGTTGATACTGCACCAGTAATGTCTCTTTTAGATTGAGTACCGTAACCTGTTGTTACAATAACTTCTTCAAGTAAATTTCCAAGAGCCAATGTAATGGTTAAATTGTCGCCAGTGACTGATACTTCTTGTGTTTGATAACCCACAAAAGAAACGATCAGGATGTCTCCCTGAGAAGCTTCAATCGAGAAATTACCATCAAAATCAGTTGTGGCAAAATTGTTTGTCCCCTGAACCAGTAGTGTAGCACCAGGTAATGGACCGTCATCGCTCGTTACAACACCAGTAACTGACTGAGCGTAAATTCCCGTACTCAACACAAAAGCGAAGAGAAACAAGAACTTTTTTAAGAACTCTTTTTTCATCATTTGGTTTAATTAATTAATATAGTTAATAGTTGATTTGTTTAAATCAAACACAATAATAACGATGTTTTATCGAAATTCTTAATTAATTGTTAAAAAAATTACTAAATAGTTACTAAATCGTTTTAGTTTATCTTAACTTTACCTTTAACTAATAAAATCTTGATGAAGTCTTCACTAAAGCAAATTGCTTCAGAACTTAATCTATCGACAGCCGCTGTGTCTAAGGCTTTAAATGATTATCCCGATATCAGTAAAAACACAAAAAAAAGAGTTAATACTTATGTGAAAAAAATAGGATATCAACCCAATACACATGCGCGCTTTTTAAGAACTAAAAAGTCTCAGACTATAGCTCTTATTCTTCCTAACACTACAGATTCTTTGCTTTCAACTATAGCAGAAGATATTCTTGTAAAAGCCGAATATTTAGGTTATAACATACTAGTAAGCTGTTCCAAAGAGTCTGAAGAAATTGAAAAAAGACTTGTCAATCGATTTTTACAACAAAAAGTAGATGGCATCATTATGTCGTTATCAAGCACTACTTCAGACTACAGTCATTTAGTCGACATACAATCCAATACAACTACTTTAGTACTTTTTAATACTACAGCTAGGACAGTCAATTGCAATCGAGTTTATTTGAATGATAAAGAGGCCGCTTTAAATGCCACAAATCATTTAATTGCAAACGGTTGTTCGCAAATTGCTCATTTTAGAGGACCACTAACCCCACAAAATTCGATTGATCGTTATCTGGGCTATCGAGAAGCGTTAAACAGCAGCAAGCTCCCCTTCGATTCAGAAAAAATACTTCTAGCTGAAAAAGGTAACGCAGAGGAGGGTTACACGCTCGCCAAAACACTCTACAACAAAAAAATTACAATAGATGGGCTCTTTTGTTTTAATGATGCCCTAGCTCTTGGAGCAATGCGTTTTTTCAATGAAAAAGGAGTGAAAATACCCAAAGATATAAGTATAATGGGCTTTGGAAACAGCAACATCAGCGCTTATAGTTCTCCATCATTAAGCACAGTAGATCATGAAATAAGCACTATGGGGGCAAAAATCATGGAAGTTTTTTTGGATGAAGAACAATCCAAAAAAGAAAACGAGGAGATTGTAGTAAAAAAAATTCTTTTAAAGAATAAAGTAATTGCCCGAGAATCTACCTTGAAATAAAATTGAAAAAAGCCATAAGGATTAATCTATCCTTATGGCTTTTATTTGGGTTTCTTGAAGTATTAATTAGTAATTCGGATCCTGTGTTAAAGTTGGTTCTCCCTCTTTAAAGGAACTTAATGTTTCTTTTTAGACCTTCAAACTTAGTACGTTGCACGGCGCTGTTTTTAAAAACGGTTGTAAACACCTCATTTGTAAGCTCGTCCCAATCTCCTTTTGACATCTTTAGTAAATCGGGATGCGGATCAAATTGAGGTTCTTGATGGGGAGTGGAAAAGCGGTTCCATGGACATACTGTCTGACAGACATCACAGCCAAAGACCCAATTGTCCATTTTACCTTTAAAATCCTCTGGTATTGCTTCCTTCAATTCGATTGTGAGGTATGAAATGCATTTACTACCATCTATTTGGTAGGGCTGGATGAGTGCTTCTGTAGGACAAGCATCTATACAAGCGGTACAATTACCACAGTGGTCTGTTGTGGGTGTGTCGTATGTTAATTCTAAATCGAGAATTAACTCTGCGATAAAAAAGAAAGAACCCACCTTTTTAGAGATCAAATTGGTGTTTTTGCCTACCCAACCCAAGCCACTTTTGGCAGCCCACGCTTTGTCCATAACAGGTGCTGAATCCACAAAAACACGCCCTTCTACCGCTCCTATGCTTCTGTGGATGAAATCCATTAATTTTTTAAGCTTTTCCTTAATTACAAAATGATAGTCCGTACCGTATGCATAAGTTGAAATTTTTGGAGCATTCGGGTCGGTTTGTACTTGATCAGTGTGATAATTTAATAATAATGAAACCACACTTTTAGCACCAGGGACAAGTAATCTGGGGTCTAAACGCTTGTCAAAATGATTCGCCATATAGCCCATTTGTCCATGGTGATTTTGGTGCAACCATTGCTCCAGTTTTGGGGCCTCTTCTTCCAAAAATCCGGCTTTGGAAATTCCACACGAAAGAAACCCCAAAGTCAAAGCTTGTTCTTTGATTAATGCTGCATGTTTTGAAGGGGTACTCATTACTTTACAAAGGGATTAAAACAGGCCTTCTTGGTTGTTTTGTATTCTGCCGAGATGCTTATAAGCTCTTGCTGTTACTTCGCGTCCTCTGGGAGTGCGAACTATGAATCCCTGCTGTATCAAAAACGGCTCATATACCTCTTCTATCGTTTCTGCATTTTCAGAAACTGCAGTTGCCAAAGTGGTAATTCCCACAGGACCTCCTTTGAACTTATCGATTAAAGTAGTTAAGATTTTATTATCCATTTCATCTAGACCATGTGCATCCACCTGAAGGGCCTTAAGTCCGTATTGGGTGATGTCCATACTGATGGTTCCATTGCCTTTGATTTGAGCAAAATCACGTACTCGTCGTAACAATCCATTGGATATCCTTGGTGTCCCTCTACTCCTTCCGGCAATTTCTATTGCTGCCTCCTGATCAATGGGTATATTTAAAATAGAGGCACTACGTTCTACGATTGTAGCCAAAAGTTCTGTAGAATAGTATTCCAAACGGTTACTGATTCCAAAACGAGCACGCATGGGAGCGGTTAACAAGCCAGATCGGGTAGTAGCCCCTACCAACGTAAAAGGCTCTAGATTGATTTGAACCGTTCGTGCATTGGGCCCAGATTCAATCAAGATGTCTATTTTGTAATCCTCCATAGCGGAATACAAATACTCCTCCACTACAGGACTTAAACGGTGAATTTCATCAATAAAAAGGATGTCTCTAGGCTGTAAATTGGTCAGTAAACCCGCCAAATCTCCTGGTTTGTCCAACACCGGCCCAGAAGTGAGCTTGATGCCCACATTTAACTCGTTGGCAAGGATATGAGCTAATGTAGTTTTTCCTAAACCGGGAGGACCGTGAAATAGCGTGTGGTCCAAAGCTTCGTCCCGTTGCTTTGCTGCAGAGACAAACACTTTTAAATTTTCTAAAAGCATGTCTTGACCTGCAAAATCATCAAAACTCAACGGCCGCAGGGCACGATCAATGTCATTTTCTTCCTTTGAAAAATGTTGGTCTGTGGGATCTAAATGCTCGTTCATTCTTCCAAATATAGGAAATTCACCTGCTCGTTAAACGCTTTTATAGTCATAAAAAAACCCGCTCGAACAATCGGCGGGTTTTAATTTTAATTCTATAGGAGTTAATGTTGTAATTCTTCCTCTCCCTTTTTTAATGGGATATGTTGAGGAACAAAGTCTTCCTCATGTCCAGGTTTAGAATAATCATAAGCCCAACGGTGTACGTGAGGTATTTCACCCTCCCAATTGCCGTGGAAATGCTCAATAGGTGCAGTCCATTCCAGCGTGTTGGAACGCCACGGATTTTGAACGGTTTCCTTCCCATAGAACATACTGTGAATGAAGTTATATAAGAAAACGAGTTGCGCAGCACCTGCAATCAATGCAAAAACAGTGATTAATACGTTGATGTCGGCAAGATCGTCAAAATAAGGAAAAGCTGTATTGGTGTAATACCTTCTGGGTAGTCCTGCCATTCCAATGAAGTGCATCGGGAAAAAGACACCGTATGCACAAACAGCGGTTACCCAAAAATGGACATAACCCAAATTTTTGTTCATCATACGCCCAAACATTTTTGGGAACCAATGATACACACCGGCAAAAAGTCCGTAAAGTGCTGAAATTCCCATTACCAGGTGGAAGTGAGCAACAACAAAATAAGTGTCGTGTACGTTAATATCCAAAGTACTATCTCCCAAAATAATCCCTGTTAACCCTCCTGTAATAAAGGTGGAAACCAAACCAATAGAAAAAAGCATGGCGGGGTTCAATTGTAAATTCCCTTTCCATAGGGTGGTGATGTAGTTAAATGCTTTTACTGCTGAAGGAATGGCAATCAACAAAGTAGTAAAGGTGAATACAGAGCCTAGGAACGGATTCATCCCAGAAATAAACATGTGGTGACCCCAAACAATCGTTGATAAAAAGGCAATCGCTAAAATGGAGGCAACCATCGCTCGATAACCAAAAATAGGCTTACGAGCATTGGTGGCAATAATTTCTGAGGTTATCCCTAAAGCAGGCAGTAATACAATATATACCTCAGGGTGACCTAAGAACCAAAACAAGTGCTCATACAATACGGGTGACCCTCCTTGGTAATGAAGTACTTCACCTTGAATAAAAATATCGGATAAAAAGAATGAGGTTCCAAAACTGCGGTCCATAATTAAAAGAAGTGCAGCAGATAGTAATACAGGGAATGAAACAACTCCAATTATCGCTGTTACAAAAAACGCCCATATAGTTAAAGGCAATCGCGTCATGCTCATCCCTTTCGTACGGAGATTAATAACCGTAACGATATAGTTTAGTGAACCTAGCAGAGAGGAGGCAATAAAGATGGCCATAGAAACCAACCAAAGTGTCATCCCCATACCTGAACCAGGTTGGGCTTGTGGTAATGCTGAAAGCGGTGGATAGATTGTCCAACCTGCAGCTGCAGGACCTGCCTCAACAAAAAGTGAAATCACCATGATGACACTGGAGAGGAAAAACAACCAAAAAGAGATCATATTCAACAGTCCAGAGGCCATGTCTCGTGCTCCAATCTGTAATGGAATTAATAGGTTACTGAATGTTCCGCTTAGTCCAGCTGTCAATACAAAAAAGACCATGATGGTTCCGTGAATGGTAACCAAAGCTAGATAAACATTTGGGTCCATAACACCATCTGGTGCCCATTTGCCTAGGAGAACTTCAAAAACACCAAAGGGCTGCTCCGGCCAGGCCAATTGCAAACGGAATAAAAGAGACATAGCTATCCCTATAATTCCCATAAATAAGCCTGTAATTAAATACTGCTTAGAGATCATTTTGTGATCCTGACTAAATATGTATTTAGTTACAAAAGTTTCCTTGTGATGATGCCCGTGATCCTCTTCTATGTGTGCTGCTGCTGTTGACATATCTTTTCTATTTTATATTTATTATTGAATGACTTCTGCAAAGGTTTGTTGATCAGCCATCCATTTGGCATATTCTTCTGGTGTTTCCACGATTATTTTCATTTGCATGTTGTAATGTGAAGCACCACAAATTTTATTACAAAGTAAAAGAAAATCAAATTCATAGGGATCTAGTGCTGTATCTCCCTTTGCTTCTAGCTCTCTACTTTTTTCTGCTCGTAGTTTGTTGATCTTTTTGACTTTAGCCACAACATCTGGGTCTTGACGCATCATTTCAGTGGTCTTGTTTGGCGTAAAGGCAAACTCGGTGATCATCCCGGGAACACAGTTCATTTGTGCTCTAAAATGAGGCATGTAAGCTGAATGCAGAACATCTTGAGAACGCATTTTAAAAATCACTTCCCTACCTACAGGCAGGTGCAGCTCTTGAACCACAACATCATCAAAACCGTTGGGGTCAGTAGCATCGATTCCCACTAAATTTTTTCCATCAAAATCTTGTAAAAAACGAACATTAGCATCACCTAGAACGCCGTCCTCTCCTGCATAGCGTGCTTTCCAGTTAAACTGCTGGGCATAAAGCTCAACAATGAGAGCTTCGTCATTTTCTTCCACAGTCATAATGTCGGTCCAAGTATAAAGACCATAAAGAATAAGTCCTGCTAATGTAATTACAGGTATAATGGTCCAAATGGCTTCTAGCTTGTCATTGTCAGCATAAAAAAGGGCTTTTTTTCCTTTTTCACCTCTGTATTTGTATGAAAAATAATGAAGAAGAGCTTGAGTAATGGTTTGTACAAAAAAGATGATCGCGAAAGATATCCACATTAAGGTATCGTATTCTGATCCGTGCTCTGATGCTGCTGTGGGCAATAATACATCTCCATACTTCCAAAAGGAGAAAATGGTAATTCCATAGATGAAGAAGAGGAAAGCCAACATAAGCTTACCGTTCAAACTATTGTCATTGTCTTCTGCAATTTGAGTAGCTACTTTCTTCCCTTGAGAAAGCTCAAAAATTTTAGTTACTTGCCAAATTGCAATCGCAATTAGAATTAGAACAGTAAATATCAAAACTATATTCATTTATCTCGTCAATTAAGTTTACTAATAATGAAAACGTTCACTTTCACCCATATATGGATCCCCTTTTGCCAATAAAGGTGCTTTTGTCAGTTCTTTAAATACAATGAAAATAAAAAGCCCTAAGAAAAAGAAGAACCCTCCTATTTCAGGAGCTCCTATAAACCACTGGTCGCCAACTGCAGAGGGCATGATCATATTAAAGACATCCATATAATGTCCTAAAAGAATGACAATCCCTGCCATAACGATGAAGTAATTCACTCGCTTGTAATCACTATTCATTAAAATCAATAAAGGAAAGATGAAGTTCATTACCAACATACCAAAGAAAGGTAGGTTGTAATCTTCAATTCTAGTGATAAAATAGGTTACCTCTTCAGGGATATTGGAATACCAAATCAACATGAATTGGGAGAACCACAAATAGGTCCAGAACACACTGATACCGAACATGAATTTACCCAAGTCGTGAATGTGTGAGTCATTTACAAATTCTAGATATCCCTTGGATTTCAAATAAATAGTAACCATAGCAATGGTGGTAATACCCGATACAAACATACTGGCAAACACATACCAGCCGAACAAAGTACTAAACCAGTGTGGATCTATAGACATGATCCAATCCCATGACATGATGGATTCTGTCACGATATAAAATACCAGAAAGGCTGCTGAAATTCTAAAGTTCTTTTTGTGGTTGGAAAGGTCTGTAGCACTATCCTGAGCCAAAGAAAATTTTCTGGAAAAATAACGGTACAATACCCATCCAGACAAGAAAATCACTGCACGAATTAAAAAGAATGGAGCGTTTAAAAAGCCTGTTTTTCCAGCTATTAGTTTGTCGTGTGCCACAACTTCAGGATCCATCCAGATAAAGAGATGGTTTAAATGCAGTGTAGAAAGTACCAAAATCACAATTACAACGATTCCTCCTGGGAGAAGATATGCTGTAATTCCTTCCATTACACGGTATAATACAGGAGACCACCCTGCTTGAGCGGCACGCTGAATAGCGTAAAATGCAAGAACTCCAAGCGCAATCATAAAGAAGAAAAAGGCAGCCACATAAAGTGCAGCCCAAGGTTTATTGCTCAGCTGATGAAAAACATGCTCGTCATGATCTACATCATGTCCCTCTTCTGTTGACGTTGAGTGAGAAGCTGCAGCATCTTCATGATGTCCTGCTTGTACTTCAACTGCATTAGTTTCTTGTGGATCATGAGAAGCTTCTTCATGACTTGTTCCATGACCATCACTGTGGCTTGCAGCAACAATAGCCTTAGATTCTTCAAGGGTTGCAGGTGCACTTAAAAACCCATAGGTAAGACCTAAAAAACCAATAACCATAAAGGCAATCGCAAGATTTCTAAGTTTATTTGGAAACGTGTACATTATTTTATTTTCCATACGTTAGTTAACAAGCTTACTTCTTAATTCCATTACATGCTGTGCTATTTGCCAACGTTCTTCGGCGTTCACCTGGCCCGCATGTGACCCCATTGCATTTTTACCATACATCAATACATGATATATACTACCAGGGGTAATCTCTCTATCGGCATAACTGGGTACACCTAAAAACTTTTCTCTTGTCATCAAGATGCCTTGACCATCACCTTTAGCTCCATGACATACTGCACAATAAACCCCGTACAATTCTTTACCTACTGCTAGATTTTCCTGTGTGCTTTCTAGGGGTGAAGTTAGATTCGCTTTTGCGTCTTCATAACCTTCATTTGTGTCGGGATAGTCATAAGGTTCCCAGCCGCGAGCAACGGTTCCTTCCACAGGAACTTGTGCTTCAATACCATTAGCAAAAGCATCAGAATCTGCATAGGTTTCATAACCTACAGGTTCATACATATTGGGGAAATATTGATAGTTAGGTCGGGAAGGATCTGCACAAGACTGAAAGCCAAGAGCAATAACAATACTTACCAAAAGAATTTTATACCTCATCTATTCTTGCTTTTCTATAATGGATACATCTATCGCTCCCGATTTTTTTAAAAGACTGGTTAACTCTTTTTCGTTATCGTGGAGTTCGATTTCTACTAAAAATTTATCATCCGTTGTCAGTGGATTTGGGTTTTCTGCTTTTTTAAAGGGCCATAACTTACTCCTCATATAGAAAGTTATTACCATCAGGTGAGCAGCAAAAAATACAGTCATTTCAAACATGACGGGCACAAAGGCTGGCATGTTTTCTAGGTAAGAAAAACTGGGTTTTCCACCGATGTTTTGTGGCCAGTCTTGAATCATGATGAAATTCATCATTACTACAGCTACAGTAAGACCGATGCACCCGTAGATAAAAGCCATAATTGCTATGCGAGTATCTTCCAGTCCTAAAGCCTTGTCTAGTCCATGAACAGGAAAAGGAGTATAGACTTCCTCAATGTGATGCTTCTCTGAACGAATTGTTTTGACTGCGCTTAAGAGCGTGTCGTCATCGTCGTAAAGGGCGTGTATTACTTTGTTACTACTCATTACTTACTGTCTCTTAATTTTTTGTACTTCTCTCCAGAAGATTTTAAAATCGTTTTAACCTCTGCCTGTGCAATAACAGGGAAGGTTCTAGCATACAGAAGGAACAGTACAAAAAAGAATCCTATCGTTCCTATAAAAATACCTATATCGACAAAAGTAGGAGAGAACATCGTCCAAGAGGATGGGATATAGTCTCTATGCAAAGATGTAACGATGATTACAAACCGCTCAAACCACATTCCGATGTTAACTACTATTGAAATGATAAAGGAGAACATAATGGAAGTTCTCAGTTTTTTGAACCACATAAACTGTGGAGAAAACACATTACAGGTCATCATCGACCAGTAGGCCCACCAGTAAGGTCCTGTAGCGCGATTCAAAAAGGCGTATTGTTCGTATTCTACTCCTGAATACCATGCGATGAAAAGTTCTGTTATATAGGCAACCCCTACTATAGATCCTGTAATCATTATCACAATATTCATCAACTCAATGTGCTGGATTGTGATGTAGTCTTCCAAATTGGAAACTTTACGCATTATAATCAGTAGCGTATTCACCATCGCAAAACCAGAAAAAATTGCTCCTGCCACAAAATAAGGCGGGAAAATAGTGGTGTGCCATCCTGGAATAACGGAAGTAGCAAAGTCAAAAGATACGATGGTATGTACAGAAAGTACTAGTGGTGTTGCCAAACCGGCAAGAACCAGAGAAACTTCTTCAAAACGTTGCCAATCTTTTGCTCTTCCAGTCCAGCCAAAGCTCAACAAACTGTATATTTTCTTTTGAAAAGGAAGTACTGCACGATCGCGAATCATAGCAAAATCCGGTAAAAGACCTGTCCACCAAAAAACTAAGGATACCGACAAATAAGTGGAAATCGCAAATACATCCCAAAGCAAAGGAGAATTAAAATTCACCCAAAGAGAACCAAAACCGTTAGGAATAGGAAGTACCCAATACGCCAACCAGGGACGGCCCATGTGAATGATCGGAAATAAACCAGCTTGAATAACTGAAAATATGGTCATTGCCTCTGCAGAGCGGTTGATGGCCATACGCCATTTTTGTCGGAATAAAAGAAGTACTGCAGAAATCAATGTCCCTGCGTGACCAATTCCTACCCACCATACAAAATTGGTGATGTCCCAAGCCCAACCTACTGTCTTGTTGAGACCCCACGTACCAATTCCTGTTGAAATGGTATAGATAATGCAACCCACTCCCCATAAGAAAGCAGTTAATGCAATTCCAAAAACAATCCACCACTGCTTGTTTGCAACTCCTTCTACAGGAGCGGCAACATCCACAGTAACGTCATGATAGGACTTGTCTCCTGTGACTAGTGGTTTTCTAATGGGTGCTTCGTAATGCGATGCCATATTCTTTAATTCTAAAATTATACCTCGTCGGTATTTCTAACTTTTACTTGATACATTACATTGGGTTTTGTTCCCACGTGCTCTAACAAATGATACATTCGCTCGTCTTGGTGCAATGCTGCAACCTGGCTGTCTTTATCATTGAGGTCTCCAAAAACCATTGCCCCTGTAGTACACGCATTCGAACAGGCAGTTTGGAATTGACCATCTGTGATTTCTTCTCCTTTGAGTTTTGCATCCAGAATTGTTTTTTGTGTCATCTGTATACACATAGAACATTTCTCCATGACTCCACGAGAACGCACTACCACATCGGGGTTGAGCACCATACGACCTAAGTCATTATTCATGTGGTAATCAAACTCGTCATTTTTGTTGTACAAGAACCAATTGAAACGACGTACTTTATAGGGACAGTTGTTTGCACAGTATCGCGTACCGACACAACGGTTGTACGCCATATGATTTTGACCTTGTCTACCGTGGGAAGTCGCCGCTACAGGGCAAACAGTCTCACAGGGTGCATGATTACAATGCTGACACATAACTGGTTGAAAAGCCAATTGTGGATTTTCAGCAGCTTGTTCCATTTCACCAAAAGTACTCAGAGAATCTCCAATTCCAGAAATTGCTTCTTTGGTTTCATTGTCTCCCTCAAAAGTTGTTGCAGAAGAGTAATAGCGGTCTATACGTAGCCAGTGCATATCACGTGACTTACGAACCTCTCTTTTTCCAACTACAGGAACATTGTTTTCTGCATGACAAGCAATAACACAAGCACCACAACCTGTACACGAATTTAAATCAATGGAAAGGTTAAAGTGATGTCCAATAGAACGGTCAAATTCCTGCCATAAATCTACTTCGGGTGAGGTTACATCAAATTCAATATGATTCTTAGAGACCTGAGGCATTGGATTCCAATGCGCTTTATCCTTAGTATTAAATACTTCTAGAGTAGTTTCCTTGACAATGTCCCCTCTTCCCATTAGGGTGTTGTGCAATTGAACACATGCAAACTCGTGTTCACCGCCAGCTAAAGAAACTTCTACAGATTGTACATTATTAAAATCTTTATATAGTGTGTAGGCATTCACACCTGTTTGCATTTCTTCTTTAAGCCCTAAACGCTTTCCGTAACCAAAAGAAAGTCCTACCGTGCCTTTTGCTTGACCTGGCTGAACGATTACAGGAACTTTTATGCTTACCCCATCCAAAATCACATTTGCATAACTACCGTTAAGCGCACCGTTGGAAGTATTGGTATTTTTAAGACCTAATTTGTTTGCATCTGCAAGTGCTACAGTCAAATAATTATCCCAGCTTACTCGAGTTATGGGGTCAGGGAATTCCTGTAACCAGGGATTGTTAGCTTGCTGACCGTCTCCCATACCTGTTTTGGTATAAAGAACTAAACTCATTTCAGGAGCTTCGGCCTTTCTCAATGGAGAGAGGTCGAGATTTTCAAACTCTGGAGTTTTTAAAGCAAGTGAATTATTTGTAGAATAAAATCCGTCGTGAAGCGCTTTACTCCATGATTGATTTGATAAAATTGATGCATTCCAATGCGCTTTTATCACATCAACATACTTCATTGAAGTTCCGGAAAGGCGCAATAAAACATCTTGAAATTGTTGGGTATCAAACAGGGGACGTATAGTTGGTTGTGCTAAAGCAAAATGTCCTAATTTGAATTCGTAATCTCCCCAAGACTCCAGATAATGTGGAGTAGCTGCAACAAAAGTTGATACTGCAGCAGTCTCATTTAGTTTTGTCGCAAAAGAGAGAGAAAATTCTAAGTTCTTCATAGCCTCTCCCAAAGCAGCTCCTTTAGAAGTGGTAAAAACCGGATTAACTCCAACCGTAATCAATCCTTTTACAGTTCCGTTAATGACGCCTTCAATAGCAGCATTTACTTCTTTTGTATTTCCCTGACGTATCAGCTTGGGCTGGTTAGGCTGGTAGGCTTTGCTTTTCAACAAGTTATTGATTGCTAAAACCGTACTTTGAGCAGTCTCGTCATCTAGTCCAGAAACCACAACAGCATCTGATCCAGCATTTTTAAGACGGCTTACTGCTTTATCAGCTGCAGCCTTTAGCTCTGCAGACAAACTTACAGTAGAAGCACCGCTGAGGCTGTCATAGAGATAAGCCAAAATATTTTTTTGATCGGCTGGTGTACAAGGTAAACGGAGGTCTGCATTAGCACCACTGAGAGAGAGATTGGACTCTATCTGCATGTGCCATGACATAGAAGCTTTTCCGTGATGTTTAGTTGGAGTTTTAGCTTTCGCATAGCCTTTGGCATAGCCTCCACCTTGCCAATCACCAAGAAAATCTGCCGCTACACTTACAATAGTGTTGGCTTTTGAAAAGTCGTAATCTGCTAATGCACGAACACCATAGTGCTTTTCAAAGGCGTTGAGAGCTGCATCAGAAGAAACTGCATCGTATACAACATGCTTAACATTTGGGAAAGCAGCAATAAAATCAGTAATTATTTTTGTTGTTGTGGGGCTTGCCATGGTAGGCGTCATCAGTACAACAGTTTTGTTAGTTGCTGAAAGTGCCTTCAAAAGGGCTCCCATTTGGAGGTATAATTCATCCCACGAAATGTCTTCTCCATTTGCAAGAGGACCTTGTAAACGAAGTGTATCGTAAAGAGATAGGACAGAAGCGTGCACTCGGGCATTTGCAATTCCTAAAGTAGGTGCATCCGTGTTGCTTTCTACTTTAATAGGACGTCCTTCTCTCGTTTTAATCAATACGCTTCCAAAGTCAAAACCATCGGCGATAGCGGTCGCATAATAATTAGCTACCCCGGGACGCAATTGTTCCGGCTGAACCACATAGGGTACTGATTTTATGACTGGTCCTTCACAAGCTGCTAAAGTGGCTGCGGCTGTACTGAAGCCAACATATTTTAAAAAATCTCTTCTCGAAGTACTGCTCTCCTCAAGTGTTCTTTCATCACTTAAAAAGTCTTCTGGAAGTTTGGAAACAAATTCATTCTGTTCCAACTTTTTTAACTCTTGATTAGATGAGTCAAGTTGATCGATAGATTTCCAGTAGGTTTTATTTGATGCCATATTCCTTTCTTGATCGCCTTTTAGTAGTGACATTTTCCACATTCTAAGCCGCCCATTTGAGCAACTGTTAATTTTTCTACGCCGTATTTTTTTGAGAGAGCCTCATGAATCTTAGCATAGTACTCATTACTCTCTACTTTTACGTTGGTCTCTCTGTGACAATTGATACACCATCCCATTGTTAAAGGAGAATATTGATACATAATCTCCATCTCTTCTACAGGGCCGTGGCATTTCTGACAAGCAATCTCTCCCACTTCTACGTGCTGTGCGTGGTTGAAATAAACAAAGTCTGGTAAATTGTGAATACGAACCCATTTCACTGGCTGTGTCTCTCCAGTGTATGCTTGATTTTCTTCATCCCAACCCACAGCAGCGTAAAGCTTTTTAATTTCTTTAGTGTAGAAATCTTTAGTATAGCCGTTTTCTAGATCTTCTTCACCATTATATTCAGCGATGTTTCTATGACAATTCATACAAACGTTTAATGAAGGGATACCTGAGTGTTTTGAAACTCGGGCGGATGAGTGGCAATACTTACATTCAATTTGATTTGCCCCAGCATGAATTTTGTGGGAATAGTGAATGGGTTGTACAGGCATATAACCCTGATCAACTCCAACTTGCATGAAAAAACCATAAACAAAGTAAGCACTACTCAATAGTAAAAGCACTACGCTTACCAGTACTAAAAACTGATTTTGAACAAAGGCTACCCAGATCGGTGTTCTTTTCGGTTTTGGTTCAGGCTGAATGTCCACCCCACTCATGGTGGCAATGCGCAATAAGGTTCGCTGTACCAAAAACAACATGACGACCAAAATTCCAAAAACTAATGCTAAAGCGATTAGAATTAGGTTGTTACTCACTGAGGAACCTGCGGCTTGAACAGGCGCACCTGCCGCAGTTGCAGCTGTTGTAGTGGCTGGTGGCGTGTAATCTGTGTAAGCTAATATATTGTCAATATCCTCTGTTGATAGTTGCGGAAAAGAGGTCATTACAGAACCGTTGTACTCTTCGTAAATAGCCACCGCTTGGGCATCTCCAGATTTTACCATGGCGGTACTGTTGTTAATCCAACTGTATAGCCATTCCTTGTCATACTTTGAAGAAACCCCTTTTAAAGCTGGTCCAACTGCGCGTTTGTTCAATTTGTGACAAGCGGCGCAATTGGCATTAAAGAGTTTTTTTCCTGCTTGAACTGCAGCATCATCTTGAGCTGAAACTCCTTGAACAGTAAAAAAACTTGCTAAAATAAATAGAGGTAAAAAGAAGGATTTCAAGCTGCTGCTGTATGCAATCCTGTATATCGAGTGTAGTTTGTTCACCAAAATCTTTTTCTAAAATCCATTGCAAAAATACAGTATAGAACACTTTTATTTAAATATAAAAATTAAGAATTTTATAATTTATAATTATTCTAAATAAGAAGCTTGATTTGTTAAATCTACTGCGATTAATCAGATTTTTTTGTTTTTTTGCTCTATGAAAAATTTGCTTTCAAACCTATTGATTTTAATGGCTTTTTTAATGACAAGTTTCTCTGTTTTTTCACAGGAATCAAAAGTTGACATTAAACAAGATCCCAAGATTGATAGCTTGCTTAAAAAGAAAATCCAGTGGGATAGAGCGCGTTTTGAAAACAGCTATTTTACCTTACAGTTATACTACGGTAATTTAGACGTAGCGAATGAAATTCTGGAGCAATCAAAGGAAGTCTTTCCTCATATTCCTGTGGAATTGAGTTTTGAAACACCCAATTACAAAGTACAAGCAGGTGTTTTTAAGGATAAAATTGAAGGCTTGAAAACATTAGATACACTAAAGGGCACCTTCCCGTCTGCTTTTTTGCTTTACAGAAAAGAATTAGAGTGATTTTTTAACCGCGATCTCCTGGAAACATTCTAGAACATCTCCAATTTTAATGTCGTTGTAATTTTTAATCTGCAATCCGCAGTCGTAGCCTTTTGCTACTTCTTTAACATCGTCTTTGAAACGCTTTAGTGAGATGAGATCTCCAGTATAAACCACTACCCCTTCTCGAATGATTCGAATACCAGAATTTCTGTAAATTTTACCAGAAGTAACCATACATCCTGCAATAGTTCCGACTTTGGATATTTTAAAGGTTTCTCGTATTTCTACCGTACCTGTAACTTCTTCTTTCATCTCAGGAGAAAGCATACCCTCCATAGCATCTTTTACGTCGTTTATCGCGTCGTAAATGATTGAGTAAGAACGGATGTCAATTTCCTCTTTTTCAGCGACAGCACGAGCATTGCCCATAGGTCGTACATTAAATCCTATCACAATTGCATCAGAAGCAGAGGCCAAAAGCACATCGGACTCTGTAATGGCACCAACTCCTTTATGGATAATATTTACCTCAATTTCGCCTGTAGAGAGTTTTTGGAGAGAATCTGTCAAAGCTTCTACAGAACCATCTACATCTCCTTTAAGGATAATATTAAGCTCTTTAAATTCTCCTAAAGCAATTCGTCTTCCAATTTCATCCAGTGTAATGTGTCGTTGGGTACGGACGCTTTGTTCACGCACCAGTTGAGTTCTTTTGGCAGCGATTTGTTTGGCTTCTCTTTCGTCTTCCAAGACGACAAAGGAGTCTCCCGCTTGAGGCGCGCCATCTAACCCCAAAATAGAAACAGGTGTAGCAGGTGGGGCCTCATTTAGGGCCATACCACGTTCGTTAAAAATAGCCTTAACTTTCCCGCTTTGTTTTCCAGCGAGGATGTAATCCCCCATTTTCAGAGTTCCATTTTGAACCAAAATGGTAGACACATACCCTCTTCCTTTATCGAGGAAAGCTTCAACTACAGTTCCTTTTGCATTTCTATTTGGATTTGCTTTCAATTCCAAAAGCTCAGCCTCCAAAAGTACTTTTTCTAAAAGTGCTTTTACTCCAGTACCCTGCAAGGCAGAAATATCTTGAGATTGTACTTTACCTCCCCAATCTTCTACCATCAGATTCATTCCAGCTAGGGCTTCCTTGATTTTTTCGGGGTTAGCTGTAGGCTTATCAATTTTATTTATCGCAAATACAATGGGTACACCTGCTGCTTGAGCGTGGCTTATAGCCTCTTTAGTTTGAGGCATAATGTCGTCATCTGCAGCAACTACAATTATTGCTAAATCGGTGACTTGAGCCCCTCGAGCACGCATAGCTGTAAAAGCCTCGTGACCCGGTGTGTCTAAAAATGTAATTTTTTCACCGTTTTCCAAAGTTACCCCATAGGCACCTATGTGCTGTGTGATCCCACCCGATTCGCCTGCAATTACATTTTCTTTTCGAATGTAGTCCAAAAGAGAAGTTTTCCCATGATCAACATGACCCATAACAGTAACGATGGGAGCTCTTGGTGATAAGTCTTCTTCGCGGTCTACTTCTTCTTCGATATTTTCTTCAAGTTCTGTTTTTTCAAAACTTACCTCAAAACCAAATTCTTCTGCAACAATACTCAAGGTCTCTGCATCAAGTCTTTGGTTCATGGTCACCATGATACCTAAAGTCATACAAGTTGAGATGATCTCTGTAGAGCTAACATTCATCATTGTAGCTACTTCACCCACCGTAATGAACTCAGTCACTTTTAGAACCTTACTCTCTGCCTCCATTTGAGCCAATTCATCTTCCGATTTTTGTCGGTGTTGAGATCGCTTATCTCTACGGTATTTGGCTCCTTTAGATTTTGAGGATTTTCCTTGAAGTTTTTCAAGGGTTTCGCGAATTTGCTTTTGCACTTCTTCTTCAGAAGGCTCTTCTTTTTGAGTAACAGCAGGGCGGTTTCCTTTTTTTCTGTTTTGATTTTGAGGAGCAGAAGGGCGTACATCTTTACTGATTCGCTTTCGTTTTCTCTTTCTTGCGTCCTCTACTGTTTTCTCTTTTTTGTTTACCTCATCTAAATTGATGGTCTGACCTGTTTTTTTAGGTCCTGATAGTTTTTGATATTGAGTTTTAAGCGTTTCATTTTCAGTTTGAGATTGTTCCTCAGCAGGAGACACAGCAGGTTCTTCTTTTGCTTGAACAGGAGTTTCTGTTGCAGGAGTATCTTGCTGAGCCTCTTCTTTTTCAACAGGGGCCTTTTCAGGAACTTCTTTTACCTTTTGAACAGGTTTTTGAAGCGCTTCTATATCGATTTTACCCAAGGCTTTGGGCTTTTCTATAGCTACGCGATTGGTTTTGATTTCTTCGCGCTTTGCAATTTGATCCAGACGCTCTTGTTCTTTTTTCTCTTGGATAATTCTAAGAGACTCTTTCTCTTTTCTTTTTTCCTCACCTACCTCATGAGAGGCGACTTTTTTGGATTTGTCTGTTTCAAACTCGTCCAGAAGTATTGTATACACCTCAGAGGTGATTTTTGTAGTTGGACGAGCGTCAATTTCAACACCCTTTTGATTTAAAAATTCGACAGCACGGTCTAAGGAAATATTTAATTCCCTAAGTACTTTATTGAGTCGAATGCTGGGTTGGTCTGCCATATACTATAATCTAAAAGCAAAAATACTAATTAATTTTTGCAGTCTATTCTTCAAATTCTTCTTTAAGGATTCGTAATACATCCTCTACGGTTTCTTCCTCCAAATCGGTACGTTTTATCAAATCAGATTTTTCTAACTCCAAAACACTTTTGGCTGTATCTAAACCTACTTTTTTGAATTCATCAATTACCCATTCTTCTATTTCATCGCTAAACTCTTTGAGTTCAATATCCTCTTCTACACCTTCACGGAAAACATCTATTTCGTAACCAGTCAATTTACCTGCCAAACGAATGTTTGAACCTCCTTTTCCGATGGCCTTAGAAACTTCCTCAGGGTTTAAAAATACTTCTACGCGTTTGTTTTCTTCATCTATTTTTAATGAATTAACCTTTGCAGGACTCAATGCTCTGGAAATAAATAGCTGAAGGTTGTTGGTGTAGTTGACAACATCAATATTTTCATTCCCCAATTCACGAACAATACCGTGAATCCGCGATCCTTTCATTCCCACACAAGCCCCTACGGGATCTATTCTATCGTCATAAGAATCAACCGCGACTTTTGCCTTTTCTCCAGGAATACGAACAGCTTTTTTGATTGTAATCAATCCATCAAATACCTCAGGAATTTCTTGTTCAAATAACTTGACAAGGAAAATGGGTGAGGTTCTAGAAAGCAATATTCGGGGTTTGTTTCCTCTCAACTCTACACTTTCAATTATACCACGTACATTGTCTCCTTTTCGGAAAAAATCACTTGGGATTTGCCTGTCTTTAGGAAGGATGATTTCGTTACCATCGTCATCGAGCAGGATGATTTCACGGTTGCGAATATGATGCACTTCTGCAGTAAAAAGATCACCCTCTCGATCCTTAAATTGTTTAAAAATATTAGTGCTGTCGTGTTCAAAGATTTTAGCAACCAAATTTTGTCTCAAATACTGAATAGATCTTCTTCCCAGATCGATGAGTTTTACTTCCTCAGAAACATCTTCCCCTACCTCAAAGTCAGGTTCAATTTTTCTCGCTTCGCTTAGGGTAATTTCTTGATTGGGATCTTCAACTTTACCATCCTCTACCACCACTCGGTTTCTCCAAATTTCAAGGTCTCCTTTGTCTGGATTGATGATGATGTCAAAGTTTTCGTCTGAACCAAATTTTCGCTTTAGGGTATTTTTAAAAACATCCTCTAAAATAACCATCAAGGTTACACGATCAATGAGCTTTTCGTCTTTAAACTCTGAAAAGGACTCGATTAAGGCAAAATTTTCCATGTTCTACTTCTTATCTTTATTATATAATCACTTTTGCGTTAGCAATATGTTCGTAGGAAAGGGTTTCTTTTTTTTCAACTGTTATTTTCCCTTTTCCAACAGGCTTAGGCTCTCTTTGTTTCCACGTCACAGTAAAAACCTTTTGATCTGCAGCGATTAGAGTTCCTTGAATAGGTGGATTTCCTAATACTTCAACTTTTAATTTTCTTCCAATATTTTTAATGAATTGACGTGCGTTTTGTAGCGGGGTTCCTACTCCTACAGATGCAACCTCCAAAGAAAAGTCTTCTTCTTCACGATCCAACTGATGTTCTACTGCCCTACTGACATTTATGCAATCTTGAAGTGAAACTCCGTGGTCTCCATCCAAAACTACTCGTATGCTATTGTCTGAACCTACTTTAAAATCAATTAAAAAAAGTTCAGGGTAGTTCTCCAGCGCTACCTCCAATAATTGCCTAACTTTTGATGTCAAATCCATATAAAAAAAAAGGGGACTAAATGTCTCCTCCTGTTTTTTAACTCAGAAATATGTGCAAATATAGATAAAAATAACTTTATACTAAATTTTGTTTAACTTAGTTAGAATTTAAACTTGTAATCGATAAAACCAATCTCTTTTCTAGCTTATGATCAATACTATTTTTTAACAAATACTCCAATTTTTACCCAAAAATCAAATTATTGGAAATATGCTTGACAAGGAAGGTGTTTAGCTCTTTGTATCAAGTGTTTTGAATAAAAATTTGACTGTAGAAACCATTTTGTTTAACAACGAATTTCGCTCTCTACTAGTGTTACCTAAAATTAAGTAAACCGCAATTGGTAAGATTACTTTAGAACGTAAACTAAAACAGCTTTATGAAAAAAACGCTCGTACTCTTAGGTGTTATTGTTCTTGTAGGGTTAGGAACTTGGCTTGTCAACCAGCCTAAGATGCCTGAATACAATCCAGAACGCAACTATCTCGACATGGAAGAGACTATACTAGAAGCTTTTATTCTCGCCAAAGACAGTGCTATCATTCAATTGCCCGAAGGTCACTTTTTGTTTTCTCAAGAACTGAGTATCAACGGAAAAAAAAATCTTACCATCAAAGGAATGGGAATGGACAAAACCGTACTCTCCTTTAAGGGGCAAACAAAAGGAGCACAAGGTATTTTGATATCAAACAGCAAGAACATTACCGTTGCAGATCTTACTATAGAGGATGCTGCAGGTGATAACCTTAAAATAACAGATTGCGATACGGTATTGCTCCAAAATGTTCGTACGGCTTGGACAGGAAGGGCTTCCACTGAAAATGGTGCCTATGGAATCTACCCCGTTCTTAGCAAGAATTTAGTCATAGAAAATTGCGAAGCAATAGGAGCATCAGATGCAGGCATTTATGTAGGACAGTCCGAAGAGGTAATCATCAGAAACAACAAAGCCTTTTATAATGTAGCTGGAATAGAGAGTGAAAACAGCACACACGTAGAAATTTACAATAACGAAGTCTTCGAAAATACGAGTGGACTTTTGATTTTCAATCTGCCAAATTTAACACGTTACGGCAATCATGTAACTGCACACCACAACACCATTTACAACAACAATATTGAAAATTTTGGAGTAAAAGGATCTATTGTTAGCGCTGTTCCTAAAGGAACAGGTGTTGTTATCATGGCCACACAGCACGTTTCTTTTTACAGCAATACGGTGAAAGATCACAAAACATCAAATCTTTCCGTAGTCAGTTATGAAATCTTTGCTGCAGATAAAGACATGCAAACGGACGTGCTAGCTACCCAAGACCGCGATCAAGGAATTCGATCCGTAGAAACAAACTACAAACAAGACCAATTCTATAACCCCTATCCTGGACAAGTGAGTATCTCAGAAAATGTTTTTGAAAACAGCTTTCGTTTTCCAACACTCAGTAATGAATACGGTATTTTAATGCTGTTAAAAAACAAAGCAATCATTCCCGATGTGGTTTACGATGGTATTTTACCCTCTGGAGCAAACCTTCAGGACGAAGAACATAAAATTTGCATCTCGAATAACAGTACTTTAAATTTTGTTTATATGGATGCTGCCCGGGACTTTAAAGATTTTTCAAATGATTTAAGTATCTTTAATTGTACGTTGGAATGATAATGTAGAACTGATGTTTGAATCAACTGGTAAATTAAAAAAATTCTTTTATTTAAGTTTTGTTATTATTCTTTGGGTAGGTTGCCAAAACCAACCTGAGAAAACAGTACCTATAGCTAAAAAAGTTTCTGGTTATTCTCTGCTCAAACAGGCTAAATCAAATGAAAAACAATGGCTGTCGGATTATGATTTTTTTGAATATCCTCTTGCTGAACTTAGTCCCAAGGCGCGCATATTTCCTTATGACCTGAACAGTGCATTATTTTCTGACTACGCTTTTAAAAAAAGATTTATATACCTTCCAGAAGGAACTAAAATGGAATATAAAAAGGAAGGTGCACTCCATTTTAAACCTGGCAGTATAATCATCAAGAATTTCTATTATCCAAAGGATTTTAATACACCCGAAGATTCTATCCGTCTGATCGAAACCCGACTTTTAATTCGTGAAACAACTGGATGGAAACCTTTAAATTACGTTTGGTCAGAAGATCAAAAAGATGCCAAACTCAACTATGTAGGAGGAGAAGTAGCCGTTCAATGGATTGATAAGAATCAAAAAGCTAAAACGATTCCCTATGGAATTCCCAATCTGAACGAATGTAAGAACTGCCATTTTAAAAACGATCAAATCACACCTATAGGTCCTACAATTGCACAACTCAACAAAAAATACTCTGCTGTAAGAAGCACGCAAAATCAGTTGGAACGATTTCAGGAATTAGGACTGGTTGATTTACCGATTTCTCATTCCTCTCTTCCTAAACTACCCGTTTGGGAGGATCCTAAGACGGGAAATGTATTTGAACGTGCTAAAGCCTATCTGCATGCCAACTGTGCTCATTGCCACAACGTAGAAGGCAGTGCAAAAAATTCTGGTCTTTACCTTACCTATTTAGAACAAGACGATAGAAAAAGGGGGATTTTTAAACCTCCTATTGCAGCGGGAAAAGGCTCGGGAGATTTTGAATACGATATTGTACCAGGACACCCAGAAGAGTCTATCCTAATTTATCGAATGAAAAATAATGATCCCGCCATTCGGATGCCAGAAATTGGTCGGGTGAGTGAACATTCTGAAGGAGTTGCTCTGCTGGAAGAATACATCAAATTGCTTGCGTCTAACTGATTTTTGATTTTGATTTTTTGATTCCTCCCCTTTTAAACTATCTTTGAGTGCTTGCTAAAAAAGGAAAATCACATGTCAAAAAACACACTTCTTACTGGTTTTTTATTTAAAAAATACCTTAAGAAAAAACAAACTCCTTTTGAGCGACTCTTTGAAATATTTAAAGAACTTATCACACATACCTCAGGTGATTTTGACGAGGCTATAGATTGGCTAAGAGAACTCGACAAAGAATACCAACTCACAGATGAGAACTATACCATTGATGACTTTATTGAAGACCTCCTTCAAAAATCGTTTATTCAACCCAAAAAAGGTGGTAAAGGTAAAGGAGAAGGAATGTCCCTGACACCAAAAACTGAAAAGCTCCTTAGAGAACATGCCCTAAAACAAATTTTTGGCAAACTAAGAAAATCAGGATCAGGGAATCATAAAACCAAAAAAATGGGGCAAGGTGAGGACCACACAGGGGAATTCAAAGCCTACCAATTTGGAGATGCACTGGAAAAAATTGACATGACCCAAAGCATAAAAAATGCTCAAATCAGAACCCTAGGAGATGACTTTTCCCTTCAACACGAAGACCTTGTAGTTGAAGACAGTTTTTTCAAAACACAAATGAGTACTGTGCTGATGATTGATATTAGTCACAGTATGATACTCTATGGTGAAGACCGTATTACACCTGCAAAAAAGGTAGCTATGGCCTTAGCAGAAATGATCACTACCCGCTATCCTAAGGACACTCTAGACATCATCGTTTTTGGAAATGATGCTTGGCCCATAGCGCTTAAAGAAGTACCCTATTTAGAAGTAGGTCCCTTTCACACCAATACAGTAGCAGGATTGGAATTGGCCTTGGATATTTTGAGACGTAAAAAAAACAGCAACAAACAAATCTTTATGATTACAGATGGTAAGCCCAGCTGTTTAAAATTACCCGACGGAACCTATTATAAAAACAGTGTTGGACTAGATGAAACCATAGTAGAAAAGTGCTACAATATGGCCCGCCAGGCACATAAATTGCACATCCCAATTACCACCTTTATGATTGCTCAAGACCCTTATCTAAAGCAATTTATACGAACCTTTACTGAAGCAAATAGAGGTAAGGCCTTTTTTACTGGGCTCAAAGGACTGGGAGAAATGATCTTTGAAGACTACGAAAAAAACAGAAAAAAACGCATTGAATAAAGAAAACTAGACTTTATGAGTAAACCAAAAATAGCGACCCTTGGCGCTCTAAAAAAAACAGCTTATCAACCCCAATCGATTCAAGAAGAATTGGCCGAAAACCTAAGAGAACGTCTAAGAAAAGGTGAACCAACTTTTGAAGGGTTAATCGGTTATGAAAATACGGTTATTCCAGATGTAGAAAGAGCCCTTCTGTCTGGACACAACATCAATTTACTCGGTTTACGCGGTCAAGCCAAAACTCGATTAGCTAGACAAATGACCCAATTGTTGGACGAGTGGATTCCTGTAGTCCAAGGTTCTGAAATCAACGACGACCCACTAGCACCCATCAGTCGTGAAGCCAAAGAGTTGATAGCCGCAAAAGGAGATCAAACCCCCATTGATTGGATGCACAGAGACGAACGGTTTTTTGAAAAACTCGCCACACCAGATGTAACCGTTGCAGACTTAATAGGGGATGTAGATCCTATTAAAGCTGCCAATTTAAAACTGTCTTATGCAGACGAAAGAGCCATACACTTTGGGATGATTCCCAGAGCGCACCGCTGTATTTTTGTTTTGAATGAATTACCTGATTTACAAGCACGTATTCAAGTAGCACTTTTCTCTATTTTACAAGAAAAAGAAATTCAAATACGTGGATTTAAACTGCGTCTACCCATAGAAACACAAATCATTTTCACTGCAAACCCTGAAGACTACACCAACAGGGGAAGCATAGTTACTCCTTTGAAAGATCGCATCGGTTCGCAAATTCTAACTCACTATCCTCACACTCTTGATATTGCAAAAGCAATCACCGAACAAGAAGTTAAATTTAAAGAAGGAATCGAAGAAAAAATTCACATCCCAGAATTGGCAAGAGAACTGTTAGAACAAATTGGTTTTGAAGCACGGAAAAGCGAGTATATCGATTCCAAAAGTGGTGTGAGCGCTAGAATGAGTATTACAGCTTTTGAAAACCTAATCAGTACTGCAGAACGAAGAATTTTAATCAACGGTGAGGAAAAGACTTCTATACGCATGTCTGACTTTCTTGGTATTATTCCTGCAATTAACGGAAAGGTTGAATTAGTATATGAAGGAGAACAGGAGGGTGCTGAACAAATTTCATATCACCTTATTTCTCAGGCTTGTAAAACTCTTTTTCCTCAGTTTTTTCCAGAACTTAAAAAACTGGAAAAACAAGACGATAAAGGACCTTATGACACACTTTTGGGGTGGTTTTTTAGTGATAATGAGCTTTTCTTAGAGGATACACTAGACGACCGTTTGTATCGTGAAACTCTAGAAAATCTTCCTGACTTAAAAAACATCGTCTCTACCCACCTTCCTGATTGTGCTAAGGAAGATCTTCACTTTATGATGGAGTTTGTGCTCTGGGGATTGGAAGCCAATCAAAGACTCAACAAATACAGAACCCTAGAAGGATTTCAATTTAAAGATGCTTTGGGAAGTTACATCAGTGGGTTGTGATCAAAAAGATCCCGTATCTCAAAGAGCAAGATTAGTAATTTAAAAGAATAGTCCCGAACTTTGCACATTGAAAAAGATTCTATGATTAAGACAGACATAATCATTATTGGAGCAGGACCAGTTGGTCTATTTACTGTTTTCGAAGCTGGGTTAATGAAATTAAAATGTCACTTAATCGATGCTATTCCTCAAGCAGGAGGGCAGCTTTCTGAAATCTATCCCAAAAAACCGATATACGATATCCCTGGTTACCCCAGTATATTAGCAGGTGAGCTTGTAGAAAAACTCTTGGAGCAGTCTGCTCCATTTAAACCTGGTTTTACTTTAGGAGAACGCGCAGAAACCATTTCAAAACAAAAGGACGGCAGTTTTGTTGTAATGACAAGTAAGGGAACAAAACACCAAGCACCTGTGGTTATTATTGCTGGAGGACTGGGCAGTTTTGAACCTCGTAAGCCTCAAATTGAAACCTTATCTAAATTTGAAAACAAAGGAATAGCATATATCGTCAAAGACCCCGAGACCTATCTAGGTAAAAAACTTTTCATCTCGGGAGGAGGAGACTCAGCATTGGATTGGGCCATTTACTTTGCACAAAGAAACAACAGTAGCGTAGGCTTGGTTCACAGAAGTGATGCCTTCAGAGCCCATAAAGATTCACTGGAAAAAGCCTACCAGCTTCAAGAAGAAGGTAAGCTCGAACTTTACACCCATGCAGAGGTCATTGCCCTAGAAGGCGAGGAAAAGTTAAAATCAATCACCCTGAAACAAAAAGACCAGGAAGACAAAAAAGTAGAGGTAGATGTATGGTTTCCTCTTTTTGGTTTGTCCCCTAAATTAGGTCCCATTGCAAATTGGGGACTGGATATTGAAAAAAATGCTATTAAAGTAGACCACACCCTAGACTATCAAACTAATATTCCAGGCATCTTTGCTGTTGGTGATGTAAATATCTATCCTGGTAAATTAAAACTAATCCTCTGTGGGTTTCACGAAGCAACCCTAGCAGTTCAGACAGCCTACAAAATTATTTACCCAGATAAACGCTTTACCTTGAAATATACTACCGTCCAGGGAATTCAAGGTTTCGAATAATGAATCAATCTCAAATGAGATGCTGAATATTCTTTTTGAAAAAGCGAGCTGAAGTAGCTACACTTTCCATAGAGTTTACTTCAAAATTTCCACCTTGTTCTAAATAGTAATATTCCAACCCACTCGCCTCTGCATCAGGAAGTATTTGGGTATAATCTATGGAGCCATTTCCAAGTTCGCTGTAGTCCTGGGTTACCTTATCCATATCTTTAATATGCCACATGGTATACCGCTTGGGTTGTTGATCTACTAATTCCTTCGGTGTTTTTCCTGAACGGACCACCCAATACATGTCCATTTGTAATTTTACCAAATCTGCATCGGTTCTTTGCATCAAAATCTCATGTCCTGTTGTTCCCTCCCAATTTTCAAATTCATAACCGTGGTTGTGATAAGCAAATCCTAAACCCCCTGCCTTTACACGTTCTCCTATAAAATTGAGTTTATCGGCAAGTATTTTAAAGCTTTCAGCGTTTCTCTTTTCTGGATTTACCAAAGGCCAAGTTAGGTAAGAAGCCTCTAGTGTTTTTGAAGCCTTAATACACTGATCTACAAACCAACTGAGCTGATCTTGGGAAGCGTCAAAATAGTTCATAAATCCAAAGTGACCGCTTGTTGTTGTCAATCCCAAGTCATTCAACACCTGTTTGAACTCTTTTGTTTTAAAACCGTATAACATTTCTGATTGAGCGTCAAAACCATAGGTTTCGAAATGTTGATACCCCAACGCTTTTAGCTTTGTTAAGGTTGTGATCGGGTCTTGTTCCATGGCGTCCCGAACAGTGTATAATTGAAGTCCCATCTTAAAGGTATTCGGTGTACTGCAAGCCATTTGAGAGAATCCTGCGGCCGTCAAACCTCCTACTACTGCCAACTGATTAACAAAGTCGCGTCTTTTCATTTGTTTTGATTTTGATTTTTAAATTTAAATAAAATTGCTTTTTTTAAGTTAAGAAAATGTAATTTTAAGACATTCACTACGGAATACTAAATTGAATTTACCTTATGAAATTTCTTGATGATGCGGAACCTTTTCGAATAAAAATGGTTGAACCCATTAAAAAAACTACTCGAAAAGAAAGAGAATTACTTATCCAACAAGCAGACTATAATGTCTTTAAAATTCCTGCTGAAAATGTGTTTATTGATATGTTAACGGACAGTGGAACCTCTGCAATGAGTAGTAAACAATGGGGAGGAATTATGACCGGAGATGAATCCTATGCTGGAAGTACTAGTTTTTTTAAGCTGAGAGATTCTGTACAAGATATTATGGGCTTTCCCTATGTACAACCTACTCATCAAGGTAGGGCAGCAGACTTTATCATGTCCCAAATCTATGCTTCAAAAGGCGGATATATTTTAGGAAACTTACATTTTGACAGTTTCAAAGGACATTCTGAAATTGCAGGATCCATCCCTGTGGATTTGATAATTGAAGAAGGGAGAACAGCAAATTCAAACCCCCATCCTTTTAAAGGAAATATGGATATTGATAAATTAAAGGGTTTTATTAAAGATAAGGGCAAAGAGCAAATCCCTCTAATCATCATTACTGTAACTTCAAATGGAAATGGAGGTCAACCTGTATCAATGGAAAACATAAGAACTGTAGCAACCATTGCTAAAGAAAACAATATCCCTTTGATGATTGACGCTGCTCGTTTTGCCGAGAATTGCTATTTCATTAAACAAAGAGAAAAAGGGTATGCCTCCAAATCCATCAAAGAAATCGCTCAAGAGCTTTTTTCTTATGCAGATGGCTGTGTAATGAGTTCAAAAAAAGACGGTTTGGTTAATATAGGTGGTTTTATCTGTACACGACACGAGGAGTTGTTTCCGATGATTAACCAACTGGCAATCATCAACGAGGGCTTTGTAACCTATGGAGGTATGAGTGGTCGAGATCTAGAGGCACTGGCCATAGGGCTTCAAGAAGGAATAGATGAGGAGTACTTAAAATACAGGATAGAACAAGTTGCTTATTTGGGTGAAGAATTAGCAAAAAGAGGAATTCCCATCATATTACCTACAGGGGGTCATGGCGTCTATGTCGATGCTCAAAAATTTTATCCTCACATTCCGCAAAAAGAATTTCCTGGTCAAGCACTTGTTGTAGAATTATACAAAACTGCAGGAGTACGTGGGGTGGAATTGGGTTCTTGTGCTTTTTCCAAAAAAAATCCTCATACCGGAGAAATCATCTATCCTGATCTTGAGTTGGTCCGACTTACAGTTTCCAGGAGGGTATATACCCACAGACATATGGATGTAGTTATAAAAGCTTTGGAGGATGTCTATAAAAGAAGAGATCAAATGAAAGGAATGAAATTAACTTACGAAGGTCCCATTTTGAGTTTGCGACATTTTACAGCAAAATTTAAACCTATCACCTAGTTATTTAATTATGACCACAGCTTTTAATTTTTTAAACCCCACACAACTGCACTTTGGTGCTGGAAGACTTAATGACCTTCAAAAAATAGCACCTAAATACGGTCGAAAGGCTTTATTGGTTTCTCGACCAAAAACGGGATCGTTACAAAAAACTTATTTAAGAATAGAAAAGCTATTGAATGCAGCGGGTGTAACACTTTTTCATTTCGATGAAATAATTCCCAATCCTACGCTAGAAGGTATAGAGAGGGGTGTTGCCTTTGCTGCCCAACATCAGGTAGATTTTATTCTTGGTGTAGGGGGGGGCTCTGTTATGGACTCTGCAAAATTGATGGCTTTAGTGTATCAACCAAGTGGAATAATCGACTGGGAAGAAGCTTTTTCAAGTTATAACAATCCCTTTGATTTTATACCTTCAAAACCTTCCAGCCTTCCATTTATTGCAGTTTCTACTACCTCTGGCACAGGTTCACAATGTACCCAAGCTGCAGTAGTCAGTGACACAAAGAACAAGGAAAAAATTACCTTGTTTCATTTTGATTTGTTTCCAAAAGTGGCCCTTGTTGATCCCGAATTAATGCTAAGTGTACCCCCTAGAGTAACCGCTGCTACTGGTTTTGACGCTTTTACTCACGCCTTTGAAAGTTTTCTTGGTACTCGTACCTCGCCCCTCACAATACATTTATCTCTCGAAGCAATAAAAACGGTTTTTGACTTTTTACCAAAAGCCCTGCAAGAGCCAGAAAATTTAGATTACAGAACTCAATTAGCCTGGGCAGACACTTGTGCAGGAATGTGTTTGTCAAATGGTGGAGCCGACCTTCCCCATCCACTGGGGGAAATTATTGGTGGAATTTGTCCAAGGGTGGCTCACGGCGAAACTCTTGCAATGGTGTACCCCTCTTTTTTAAAGTATAAGCAAAATAGCGCTCAAGAAAAATTTGAACAAATAGCCACTTATTTGGGTTTACAAAAACAACCCGATGCGCTTAGATATGCTATTTTAGAATTACTCAAGGTTACAGAATTATCAAAAGCAATGGAACGAGCTCAATTTACAGCTCAGGAAAAAAATGAAATACAAGCACATCCTTTATTAGAGAAATTAAATCCTAAGAATCCAAAAGCAATTTATTCAATGATAGAAGAAAGCATAACTATATAATTACAATGAAAAAAATAAAAATAGCTGCTGGTCTAGCACATGTAGATTATGGACATATTGCAGATTTGGTACGCCAGGCAACTGCTGCTGGAGCAGATTATATCCATTCTGACGCAGCTGACATGCACGATTTAAAAAACATGCAACTCATGGGAGGCCATCAAATAATAGATGGAATCCGTAAACATACTCCTTTACCTATAGAGTGCCATATTTATACCCAAACCTGCGATTTGCTGTTTATTGAGAAACTCGCTGAAGTAGGTACAAATATGCTCATACTCCCCGCAGAGCATTTCATAGGCGCCCCTTTGGCTTATATTATCAACTGGTGTAGAGAGCGTTCTATGAAAATTGGCCTTACAATAGGTCTATACACACCTCTTTCTTTTGTAGAAGAGTCGATTTATGATATTGATCGCCTTCACATAGTTGTCCATGGTGTAGATGAAACAGATGGTAAGGATAATTGGGGTTGGAGAAAATCCTGTCTAGACTTATTACACAGAGCGAGAAAATTAGTAGATGAAAAAAACCCAAAATGTGAAATCGCAATCGATGGAGGTATTCGAGCGGATAATCTAGCTCCACTAATCGCCTGTGATCCCGATGTAGTAGTATTGTCGTCTGCGCTATTTAAAGATCCCGAAGGGATAGAGGCTGCTACAAAAAAATGTAGAACCGCTATAGACAAAGCTCAATCTTAGCTTCTTATGGAAAAGTCTTTGTCACCCGCTTTCATTGAACTCTCCTTAGAGGCTGACACCAAAAAACAAGCTTTATCATTACTTGTAGAGAAAATGTATAACAAAGGAGAGTTGACAGAGCAAGAATTATTTTTAGAAGCTGTTTTAGAACGTGAAAAACTCCTTTCCACCTATTGTGGTTTTCATATTGCCATTCCGCATGCGGTGTCAAAGACAGTGAAAAGTGCAGCCTTTGGATTTTGCAGAACTAATGCATTAGAATGGGATGAAAACGATGAGCCCGTTCACTACATTCTTCTCTTGGCTATTCCAGAATCTAAAGACACACAGAACAGTCAACATATCGATATGATGTCTCAAATCGCTAGTCTTGCTCTGGAAGAAGAGGTCCGGTTGATTTGGGAGAAAGCTACGACTAAAGAAGAAATTTTAAAAACATTTACAAATTTTTAGCCTATGGATTTTTGGAAAGAAACAGCGAGCATATTCAAAGAAACAGGCACCCATTTCAGGACAGGAGTTTCCTATATGCTCCCCATTTTACTCATTGGAGGGATGGTAGGAAGTCTTGCCGTTATTGGAGGCGGCGATTACTCTGATGGTTCCATTTGGAAAGTCTTTAAAGACGTAGGCTCCATAGGACTGACCTATTTTGTCCCTATAATGGCAGCCTACACTGCCTATAGTATATCCGATACGCCTGGTATTGCTCCAGGGTTTATAGTCGGCATCTTGGCTCAGCAAATTGATACCGGATATTTAGGAGCACTTTTAGGAGGCATTTTAGTAGGATACACAACTTATATGTTTATGAAAATTGAAGTCCCAGAAATAATTCAAAGTACTTGGGGCTTTATGGCTCCTGTGTTAAGTACACTTGTAATTGTAGTGTTTATGGTCTATTTACTAGGTCCTCCTATCGCATGGCTGATGGGAGTTCTCTCTACTTTTTTAACCAATCTAGGAGAGGAGGGTTCTGCAATAATGGGAGCAGTTATGGGGTTTTTAGGAGGAATCGATTATGGAGGTCCCTTTAGTAAAACCCAAAGTACTTTTGCCACAGCTGTAATGGATTTAGACCTATACGTGCCTCTTGGAATTTGTGGAAGCATTGTAATTATTCCACCACTAGGCATGTGTCTAGCTACTTTTTTGAAGCCAAACCTTTACACTAAAGTAGAGCGTAACTACGCAAAAAGTTCTTGGATATATTCAATTGTAGGTGGTTTTACAGAAATAGTAATCCCCCTTGCTGTGGGCGATATAGTAAGGGTAACAATAGCTACCGTACTGGGTTGTACCATAGGAGGAACCATTGCAGGTATTTTTTTATTAGAACTCAGCACTCCAGTATTGGGAATTGCTCAATGGTTTTTTTACGATAAACCATTAATCTTCATAACTTGTGTGGTCGTAGGGTCTTTGGTTACCGCTTTAACAGCCAATTTCCTGAAAAGCATCAGCAAAAGAGATATTGCTGCTCTCGATGCAGAGGATGAACATTTAAATGAAATTTGATCAATCATGAAAATAGCTTTAGTTACTGCATGTTTAGCCGGAGTTGCACACAGTAAAATGGCAGCCCTTGCGCTAAAAAAAGAAGCTCAAAAAAGAGGTTATGAACTTTGTGTTGAAGAACAAGGAGGACATAAAATTCCTGTAAAACTTACCCAGGAACAAATAGATACTGCAGACGTGGTTATCATCGCTAAAATGGTAACTATATCAGGAAAAGATCGATTCAAAAACAAAACAGTATTAGAGGTAAGTGTGAATGAAGCCGTTCGAAAACCAGTAACAATTATGGATCGAGCAGTTGAATTACTAAATCTTTAATTCATGATTGTAACCACTTTAACTATTAAAGATGAAATCGGTTTTCATGCTAGAACGGCTGCTCTATTTGCAAAAAGTGCGGCTCAATTTAGCGCGTCGATCTCTGTTACTTTTAGCAATAAGAAAGTAAATGCTAAAAGTACTTTGTCTCTTATGACTCTTGGTGTCAAATCTCAAGATAAAATAACACTGGAAATCGATGGTCAAGATGAAAATGAAGCACATTCTACCTTGACAGAAATGATAAACTCAAATTTTAAAAGCTAACCTATCGAAACGCTTTACGGAATAGCAACCAGTTCTGGAATAGTAATGGGCAAAGCGCAACTCCTTGACCCTACTAGACTTCCCATACCAAAAAAAAAGAGTGCTAGCCCGAAAGACGAAATAAAAAAACTCAGCAGTGCACTAAAGAAGGCAACAAAACACAATACACAACTCAAAGAAAATCTTTCAAAGAGTCTTCCTCCAGATGAACTCGAAATTTACGAATCCTATATTGAAATGATTAATGACCCCGAAGTGGTCGATCAAACAATAGCTTATATAGAAAAAGAACAATGCAATGTAGATTTTGCGTATTATCAAATTCAAAAAGGCTTTATCTCAAGTATAGAACAGCTTGATGATCCCTACCTCAAGCAGCGAGCTGAAGACCTCAGGATGATTACAAATGGCGTATTGGAATGCATGCTAGAAAAACACTCCAAAAATAATTCAATAGACACTCCTTCTATTTTGATTGCTGATAAAATTGATCCAAACCAGCTGGCAGAACTAAATCCTAAACTACTTTTGGGACTCATTACTTCAAAAGGCGGTATTACTGATCATACAACAATCATTGCCAAAGCATTGGGAATACCCTTTTTGATTGGGGTAAAAAATGTAACCGAAAAAATTACAACTGGTGATCTTGTTATTTTAGATAGTGAACACCAATGTGTAACACTCCATCCTTCATCTGAATTAATTGAACAGACGCAATTAAAAATAGAACAACAAAAAATAAACTGGGATAAAGAACGAGAGAGGGCCAAGGAAAAGGCCTATACACAATCAAACAAAACCATTGAAGTACTCGCTAATGTTGGCTCTTTACAAGAAGCGATAGACGCTTCAGATTGTGGTGCAGATGGTATAGGATTGTTGCGAACAGAACTTTGTTTCATAGAACAGGCGTCACTGCCCAACGAAAAGAAACACTTTGAATTTTACAGTGAGTTGCTAAGTAATCTACCTGATAAAACCCATACTTTGAGACTTTTAGATTTTGGAAGTGATAAACAATTTCCTGGGTTACCTTCTAGTCCAGAGGAAAATCCCGCTATGGGAAATAGAGCACTGCGTTTGGGTTTTATGCACTACGAACTCTTACTAAAACCTCAAATTAGAGCATTTCTTCGTCTTTCAAGCACTTTTAAGATTCAGATTCTTTGTCCTATGATTACAACCCTTGAAGACCTAGATCAAATAAAAAAAGCCATCAAATTAGAAAACGACACAATCCATTCTACTGGAAAAACAAAAACTCCTATCCCACCTATTGGTATTATGGTAGAAGTTCCCAACGTTGCATTACATCCCGAACTGTTTGTTCCTCAAGCAGATTTCTTTTCATTTGGAACCAATGACCTCGCTCAATTTATTATGGCTGCAGACCGCACCAATGCGCAGGTTGCACATTACCTGGAAGCCGCAAATCCTTCACTAGTTCAATGTATCACAGCATATGTAAACCATGCAAAAGAGTACCATAAAAAAGTAAGCATCTGTGGAGAACTCGCTTCAAACCCAGATTACCTCAAACATTTTATTGAATTAGGGGTAGCGAGTTTGAGTATGCCACCCCGTTTAATTCCCAAAATAAAAGCACAAATTACAAGCTTTGATTAAAGATTGGAATTGGTTATAATTTCAAAACTTTGAATGTCTTTAAACTCAGACAGTTCAATGGCTTCTATTGCTGTTTTTAATTTTTCCCATTGTTCTTCATAGAACGTATTGGTTTCTTGTAAAGCAGCATTCAGATCGTTGTGCAAATGCTCAAGTAATTTTTCTTCTGTGGTAGTAATTCCTGTAGGTCTGGAACGGACGTATCTACTTGCATTTGAAATTCTTCTAAGCACACTATTCTCTGGATTTCTGACAATACCCTGTCGTTTGTCAACGGCTCCTAAATAACTGTCTAAAAGGTGATCAATTTTTTTGGTAGCTGTAGTAATCTGCTCCAACACTTCTTTATAAGCCTCTTTGTCCTTTTTTTCTATTCCTTTTTTATAAAAGGTCAAGGTATTTTTGCTGGATTTTAGTTGGTTGACTGCTTTAGTTGTTTGTTGGGTGTATTGTTCCAGTTTTTTTGAATAGTTATAACGATCCTCGATTGCACTTTGGGTGATTTCTATTCTTGGGTCTGTCATAACTGTAACCATAGTTTCAGACTGTGTCGACTTACTTTCTAATACAATTTTATAGGATCCAGGTTTTACAGTAACCCCTCCAGGTTCTGTTTTTCTATTTGAATCCGATCTAGTAGGACGTTCAACTCCTCTTTCATTTAGAGACCAATACCATCTATGAAGACCTGTTTCTTTGGGTGCTTTGCGCATTAGGGTTCTTATTTGTCTTTCACCATCAAAGATTTTTAATGTCAGGGAGTCTTTGCTATTTTCTGCTGAAGCTCTGTAGAAAAAAGTCAACATACCTCCAAATTTTCTGTTTTCAGCATTGTAAAGTGCATCACCGCCAAATCGCGAGCCAGTAGGCTGCTGATATTCCGCTAAAACGGCTTGGGGTGGTTCAAAAATATGAGATTCTTTGGTGCTAATTTCTGGGTTTTTTGCCAATGCACGTAAAGGTCTAATATCGTCAAGTACCCAAGCAGCTCTTCCGAAAGTTCCAATAATCAAATCGTGTTCTCTAGGATGAATTACCAAATCTTTGGTAGATACGGTTGGAAATACTTTGGCATCGAACTTAGTCCAATTAGCAGCAGCATCTGTAGAAAAGTACAACCCATCGTCTGTCCCTAGGAATAGTAATCGGTCAGTTTCTAAATCTTCTACGATACTCAATGCGTAACCAAAAACATCGTTTTCATCAACAATGCGTTCCCAAGATTTTCCAAAATTAGTAGTTCTAAATACGTAAGGTTTGTAATCAAAACGACGGTAATTATTTGCCACCAAAAGGGCTGTTCCGGGAGCTTTATTGGAGGCCTTAATCTGAGCAATCCAACTGCCTTTAGGTAATTGTTTTAAATTTTTGGTCACTTCGACCCATGTGGCTCCACCGTCCTGAGTGAGGTGTACTCTTCCATCATCAGACCCTGTCCACAAGAGGTTTTTTTGTACTGGAGAAGGTTCTATCACCAAGAGAGTACAATGGTTTTCTGCCCCTGTAGCATCTAATGTTAGCCCTCCACTTTCACTCTGTTTTTGTTTTTCAGGATCGTTTGTAGTCAGGTCTGGAGAAATGACCGTCCAGGTGAGTCCTTTATCTGAACTCTTATGGACAAATTGACTTCCAAAATAAACAGTACTGTTGTCAAAAGGATCTTGACCTATTGCCGCATTCCAGTTGAAACGAAGTTGCATGTCTGGATCGGGATGTGTAGGACGTACTCCGTAATTGTTTCCTGTCTTCCAGTCGTAACGCGATACATTTCCTTGTTGGCTCATCGCGTAGCCAAAACGAGAATCGTCTCGGTCTGGAACAACATCAAAACCATCTCCAAAGGCAATTTCTTGCCAATATGAATTGCGTATACCTTGAGTTTTCCAAACATAGGCAGGTCCCCTCCAGGATCCATTGTCCTGCATTCCGCCATAAACGTTATAAGGGTATTCATTATCCACACTTACATGATAAAATTGTCCAACGGGAATATTCCCTACAAAACGCCAGGAAGAACCACCATCACGTGTGATATTAAGTCCCCCATCGTTTCCGTCGATCATAAAAGACCCATCATTTGGATGTATCCACCAAGCGTGATGATCCGGATGGACTCCATTGTTTGCATTGTAGGCAGGCATGAGTTCTTGAAAACTTTTGCCTCCATCTTCTGATACATTGACGTAAGTAAAGACCGTGTAAAGTCTGTTTTCGTTTTGTGGATCTACGAATAGATCAGAGTAATAAAAAGGTCGATTGCCAATGCCACTCCTCTCGTTCACTTTGGTCCAGTGATCTCCACCGTCTTTTGACTTATAAAGGGCATTTTTTTTGGATTCCACTAAGGCGTAAATTATATTGGGTTTGTTGTGTGCAATAGCTAAACCTATTCTTCCAAGATCCCCTTCAGGCAATCCTTCTTTACTGGTTTTTTTGGACCAATTTTTTCCTCCATCGACAGTAATATAAAGTCCACTTCCTGCTCCTCCAGATTTAAAAAACCAAGGATCGCGTTTGTGCTCCCACATTGCCGCTACGAGCTTATTTGGGTTTGTAGGATCCATTACAAGATCTGCTGCACCAGTTTTGTCATTGACATATAAAATCTTTTCCCAGCTTTCTCCTCCGTCCGTTGTTTTAAAAATTCCTCGTTCTGGGTGTTCCCCCCAAGGAGAACCTATGGCAGCTACATAAAGTGTCTTTGGATCAGCAGGATCAACAATGATACGATGAATATGTCTTGTATTTTCAAGCCCCATGGAGCTCCATGTTTTACCTGCATCTAAAGAACGATAGATACCGTATCCACCATTGAGACTGTTTCTTGGATTTCCCTCCCCAGTACCTACCCATACAACATCAGGATTGGATTGTTGTATGGCAATGGCTCCGATGGAAGCCGTTACCTGATCATTAAAAATAGGCGTCCAATCGATACCTCCACTTGTAGATTTCCATACACCTCCGGAAGCGGTTCCCACATACATCACCTCACTGTTTTTATGGACCACGTCTATAGCTGTAACCCTTCCACTCATACCTCCCGGACCAATGTTTCTCGGAGCAATCCCTTGCATCCATTTTGGATCAACTTTCTGAGCTGTTAAAAATTGAATTGAGAAAATAAATAATAATAGTATGCCTTTTTTCATGACCTTGTTTTTTGGAAAAGTACAAAAGATTTTTAACAAAAAAACCCTCTGTATATTCAGAGGGTTTGTCTTAATGGTTGGCCTACTAGGGATCGAACCTAGACTCTTCTGAACCAAAATCAGACGTGTTGCCAGTTACACCATAGGCCAAAAGCGCAGCAAATTTACACGAAAGTTTTTTGTACGCCAACTTTTCTTTAAAAATTACTGTTTTAAAAGTGGTAATTTTAGTCAAAAAAGAAATGGACCCTACAATACAAATTTTTATTACAGGAGGAACTTTTGACAAAAGCTATAATTACATTAAAGGGAATTTATACTTCGAAAAAACTCATTTACCTGAAATGTTAAAAAGAAGTCGCTGCCAACTCAACATCAAAGTAAAAACATTGATGATGCTAGACAGTCTCGAAATGAGAGAAGAGGACACACTAGCAATAATTAAAGCCTGTAAAAACACTTCCTGTAAATATATTGTTATTACTCACGGTACAGATCGAATTACACATACAGCAGAAGCACTCGCGCAAGCGAATATTTCAAATAAGACCATCTTACTCACAGGAGCTATGATTCCTTACGCTTTTGGTAGCTCTTCTGATGGTTTTTTTAATCTAGGATGTGCTTTAGCTTATGTTCAAACTCTTGATCCTCAAGTTTACATTACCATGCAAGGGCAGTATTTTTTATGGAACAAGGTTAAAAAAAACAAACACTTAGGCTACTTCGAACGCATTTAAGTCAAAAGGAAGTTAATCTTGTCTTATCCAATTTTCTCTTCCTCTATTTATCCTTACATTCGTGTCAAGAATTGGACAAATAAAAATGAACACTAGAGTTGATAGAATTTGGAATCTGAGTGTAGGATGGGCAGTATTTTTAATCGCGTTGCTTACATTTGGTAGCACAGTAGAGCCCACTGCCAGTTTCTGGGATGCAGGAGAATACATTGCCACCTCTGCCAAGCTACAAATAGGACACCCTCCTGGCGCTCCATTTTTTCAAATGATGGGTGCTTTTTTTGCTTTATTTGCCTCAAGCCCTGAAAAAATTGCTTTGATGGTTAATTCCATGTCCGTTTTTTCCAGTGCTTTTACCATACTCTTCCTATTCTGGACACTAACATTACTGCTCCAAAAACTACCAAATTTTAAAACCTTAACTACCCTTTGGGATCGAATTGGATTCTATGGTAGCGCTACTGTGGGTGCACTTGCTTTTTGTTTTTCGGATAGTTTTTGGTTCAATGCTGTAGAGACAGAGGTTTATGCTATGGCAACACTCATTCTTTCTGTTTTGTTCTGGATGGGACTGAGGTGGGAACAAGAAATGAATTCCCCTAGAGGAGACCGATGGTTGTTGATGATTGCCTTCGTTGTTGGACTTTCCTTTGGGGTGCATTTTATGGGACTATTGACCCTACCAGCTATTGGAATGATTTATTATTTCAAGAATTACAAAAAAGTGACTATCAAAGGTTTTATAAGTGCCAACCTAATTGCTACAGCCATTCTATTGGTAATTTTTAAGCTCCTTCTCCCCTCTACTCTTGCCTTTTTTGGAAGAGCTGAGGTCTTTTTTGTCAATACCATGGGAATGCCCTTTGAGAGTGGAACTATTATAGCCGCCCTAACCATTATTGCTTTATTCTATTTTAGTTTAAGATATACCCGATCTAAAGGATGGGTAAACCTTAACACGAGCATACTAGCGATTCTTTTTGTGCTTGTTGGATTTTCTTCATGGATAATGATTCCCATTCGTGCAAACGCCAATACTGTAATCAACGAAAATTCTCCCTCGGATGCACGTTTGCTTTTGGCCTATTACAATCTTGAACAATACCCAGAAACAAAGCTCTTTTATGGCCCCATGTTTTCTGATATATACGCGGGACAAGATCCTATAGAACCCTATATTGACGACAAACCGAAGTACGAAAGAGACTATACCACAGGAAAGTATAAAATTGTAAACTACTGGAAAGACGCACGTTTCAATTCAAACAGTGCCCACAACGGAATTTTACCAAGATTATGGAGTAGTGAACACGCTGGAAACTACATGAATTTTACCGAACCTCTGAACTTCAAAATTAAAACAGAGTATCAATCCAATCCTCAATTGAAAAGTAGGGTTGATCAATTTCGCGAAGAAGTCAAAGACGGCAGTGTAGATGGGGAACAGTACCACGAGTTTTTAAAAACCTTCAGCCCTTATCTGGACATAGAAAAACCTTCCTTTTTCTCCAACTTAAGATTTTTTATTGAATACCAGCTGGGCTATATGTATTGGAGGTATTTTATGTGGAATTTTACAGGAAGACAAAACGATGAACAAGGCGAGTACAACATATTAGATGGGAATTGGATCAGTGGAATTTCTTTTATTGACGAACTCCGTCTAGGAAACCAAGCCGAGCTAAACGAGGACGCACTTAATAACAAAGCGAGGAATACCTATTTCTTTCTGCCTTTTATTCTGGGGCTTATCGGTCTCTTTTTTATATACCAGCAAGACCCCAAACGTTTTTGGGTGTTAATGCTCTTTTTCCTATTTACTGGATTAGCTCTAAAAGTCTATCTCAATGAACGCCCTTTTGAACCTAGGGAACGAGATTATGCTCTAGTAGGTTCGTTTTATGTTTTTGCCTTGTGGATTGGATTTGGTTGTATGAGTCTAATTCAAAAGCTTTCAAATTATCTTTCAAAACAAATTGCTGTCCCAGTTACTGTTCTTCTTTGCTTGGTTGCAGTCCCCTTTTTAATGGCTTCACAAAATTGGGACGATCACGATCGTTCCAACCGCTATACAGCGCAATCCCTTTCTAGAGCGTATTTGCAATCCATTCAAAAAGACAAAGGAGCAATGATTTTTACAATTGGCGACAATGACACTTTTGCCTTGTGGTACGCTCAAGATATTGAGGGGTATAGAACAGATGTTAGGACCATAAATTCTAGCCTTTTGGGTACAGATTGGTACATTGATCAAATGAAAAGAAAAACCTACGACAGTGAACCGATTCCTTCGCAAATGACCCACGACCTATATGCATATGGTGTTCGTGATGTCATACGATACCAACCCGTTTTGGATTCTGTCCGGTGGGACATTAAGGATTTTATGAATTGGATTGCCAGCGACCACCCTAGAACAAAAATCAAAGATTATTTAATCAAAACAGGTAGAGATCCCAACCAGCTTCCCAAAAGTCAACAAGAGGGTGTTTTTTATCCCACTCGAAAAATCCGTATCCCTGTCAACAAGGAAAATGTATTAAAAAGTGGTCTTGTTAAAGCAGAAGATGCTGAAAAAATTGTACCCTATATCGATATTGATTTACCAGAAACCGCTCTATTGAAAAACCAGATGATGATGTTGGATATTTTGGCAAACAACGACTGGGAACGACCCATCTATTTTACGGGCGGAAGCTATGCTGATTCTGAGTACATCTGGATGAAAAATTACCTACAACTGGAAGGGTTGGTTTACAAACTTGTTCCTATTAAAACGGATTTAGGCAAGGAGAATCCTTATTTGATGGGGCGTATTGATAGTGAATTAATGTATGATATCGTAATGCAATGGAATTGGGGAAATTCAGAGCGATCAGACATTTACCACGACCCTGAAACACGTAAAAACAGCATTTCCTTTCGAAGTAATATGGCTCGACTTGCAGAGCAGTTAATCAACGAAGGTGCATATGAAAAAGCGCAAAACGTATTGGATTTGGCAATGAAAAAAATGCCACTCGATTATTTTGGATACTACAGTCTCTTGGTGCCATTTGTTGACGGTTACTATCGAATTGACCAGGTGGAAAAAGCCCAAGATCTCAGTCGAAAAATTGCATCCAAATACGCTGATAGGCTAGAGTATTTTAATTCTCTTGAAGCAGGATTACAATACCAGCTGGGGGAAGAAATTATAACAGAAATAGAACGATACAGAACCTTGCTAGAGGCCGACTTAAAACACGCTGAAAAAGCAAATCTAAAATCAACACTCAACCAATTTTTAAATGCTGCTGTTCCTTTTAAATACCTCTACGGAGATTATGAATTTTATACAAGCTTGATGGAGGTTGCTGAGGGATATTATTTAGCTGATGAGGTAGAAAAAGCACAAGAATTGAGTACAAATATTGCTGATCAGTACAGTGAGCGCATGCAGCTTTTCGCTCAATTTTCCTCTGCCAACCAAGCACAACTTCAAGAGAGAATTAAACAAGAATGGTCCTCTTACAATTATTTCTTGCAATTGGTCAATTCGTATGATAGCAGTCCTTTCTTTAATATGTTAGAAGAGCAGTACAACAAAAATGTATCGTTGTTTAATGCTGAGTTGAATTTGGGTGAAGTAGAAGAATAAATTTAATCTACGTGGTCTTGAAGTAAACTAATCAAGGTGTTTGCATCTTGCTCTCCGCTTTGTCTCCAAACCATTTCACTATACTTATAGATCATCAGTGTAGGAAGTACTTTGACTCTGAGTGCTTCAGACAATTGTTGGTTTTTATCCACATCAATTTTAATCACCTTTCCTTTATCGCCAAGTGCAGCGGCAACATCTTTCAACACGGGGTTCATTTCCTCAGTGACTGCTTCCTCACTTCTAAAGAAAGCAAGCAGAATTGGGATTTTTTCGTCTAATAATTCTCCAAATTTTGACATTATCTCTACGAATTACAAAAACAAATGTAAAAGAAATTGATTAAACGATTGTTTTTGTTTTAGTTAAAGTAATAACAGTCACCTCTGGCCAAATCCCTACACGACCTGGGTAAGCCAAATATCCAAAGCCTCTATTGACATTCAATCGTTGTTTTGCTTGTTCATATATACCTGCCCACTGCTTGTACCTCCATTTGACAGGGCTCCATTTGATCCAGCCTGGAATCTCAATCCCAAACTGCATGCCGTGGGTGTGTCCGCTCAAGGTCAAGTGAATATCAAAAGGATGTGGAAGTACCTGAGCTTCCCAATGGGAAGGATCATGAGAAAGTAGGATTTTAAAGTCCTGTGGAGCTACATTTTCAAGTGCTTTTTCTAAATCTCCTGCCTGTTTAAAACCAGACCCCCAGTTTTCTACACCTACCAAGGCCAATCGTTGCCCATCTTTTTCTATAAAACGAGACTCATTGAGTAAAAGATCCCAACCCATTTGCTTTTGAGCATCAAAAAGGGCTTCCATATTTTTTTTCTTTTCAGCCTCACTTTCCCAACTAGTATAGTCTCCATAGTCATGATTTCCTAATATTGAATATACCCCGAATTTTGAATTGATTTTTTTAAAAGTTTCTATCCAAGGAAAAACTTCTTCTGCGCGATTATTGACAAGGTCTCCTGTGAAAAAAACTACATCAGCTTGTTGCTGGTTTATCAAATCTACACCATACTGAACTTTTTCTGGATTGTCAAAACTTCCGCTATGGATGTCTGAGATTTGAGCAATTTTAAACCCATCAAAAGCCTCGGGTAAATCGTCGTATTCCAAAACATAGTTCAGTACTTTATAATTGTATTTTCCTCTATACATACCGTACAAAAGAGATGCAAAAGGAATGGCTGCCAACCCAACTGCTATTTGAGAGATGATTTTTCTTCGTTCGGGCAGGAACTGGGTTTGTCCGGGCATCTTAGTAAAAAACGCATAAATCCCTTGTGGTATTCGCAAAATATCTTCTCCTAAAAGCAAGAGAGTGACCAAAGCCTGAAAGGCAAAAAGAGTTACGAAAAATCCAATGGCATACATCAATCGAGGTTCCATTGTTGTAGAGCGTTCTATCACTAACGTATGGAAAACTAAATTCCCAATGATCATAAGCACTATTATGAAATAGAGTAATAGCATCCAACGGTTAGAAGTAATCGTTTTGATTGCTTGGTAACTATACCATTGAAAAACAGCTAAAAATAGTAAGGTAATGATCCAGCGCATGGACTCTTTTTTTTGCGGACAAAGGTACTAAGTTCTATAAAAGGATACTAATTGTACTAGCCTCCAATATCTTGTGCCATACGAAGTGCTTTACCGTCGGACAGACTAGCAACAAAACAACTGATATTTAGTAAGGTCTCATAGTGGGTAGCTCCTACCATTGGTGTTCCCTCTGGAGCTAAGGATAGAATGAGTTTGTCGTGAGTAGTGGCGCTGCCTTCAAAGGTACGGATTGCTGCTTGAACATAATTTTCCAAAAGTACAGAAATAGCTCTGTGGCCCACGACTTCTTTTTGAACAACTTCTTTTGACTGGTAGATGTTTTTGATACTCAGCTTAATAATGTCCTCCATTTGGGCTTTGTACTTACTTTTATCCAAGAGGCTCACTTCTAGAGCTCCTGATAAAAGGGCAGCTTCATTTTGTATGAATAGCTGAACTGCATCTTGGATGAGGCTATTGATTGCCAAAGCTCTTAAGTAGCTTAATCTTTGAGGCTTAAAAGCAAGCTTTGCGTATTTTTTGGAATCGATTTGATCCCGTACCAAGTTGATTAAATATTCCAAAGCGTAGTCTTCAGAAATCCAACCCAGGTTTATGCCGTCCTCAAAATCAATTATAGTATAACAAATATCGTCAGCTGCCTCGACCAGATAAGTCAGCGGATGACGTAATGTTTTTCCACCTTCTACCAAAGACAACTCCCTTGCAACATCATTAAAAAGAGCCTTTTGATTTTGAAAATAACCAAATTTTTTATCTGCAACATGAGTCGTAGGCTTATGAGGTAAACTCGCTTTGGGATACTTCACAAACGCACCCAAAGTGGCATAACTCAGACGAAGTCCCCCTTGAGTACCGGGGCGTGATTCCGTTAAAATTTTAAGTCCATTTGCGTTGCCTTCAAAATCACAAAGGTCTTGGTATTCTTCTGCACTGAGAAGGGATTGATAGTCAGATCCTTTGCCAGAGGTGAAAAAATGTCCAATCGCTTTTTCTCCACTATGCCCAAAAGGGGGGTTACCAATATCGTGAGCTAATGCAGCCGCAGCAGTTATAGCTCCAAAATCATTGGCTCGATACCCCAGGGAAGCGTGTAAATGAGGATGCTTATCCAAAATAGCACGCCCAGCCATTCGGCCCAAGCTTCTTCCTACTACGGAAACCTCAAGACTGTGTGTTAATCGAGTGTGAACAAAATCTGTTTTAGAAAAAGGAATGACTTGTGTCTTGTCTTGTAAACTTCTAAAGGCATTTGAAAATACAATACGGTCGTAATCCACCTCAAAGCCAAGACGCAGATCATCTTGCTCTGTTCTCAGTCTTTTGTTGGTATCGCCATAGCGTTTTAGTGAAAGTAATGCCTCCCAATTCATAAGACAAAGTTATTAATCTACATCAGTAAACGAGGAGAAGTTCTTTAAAAATAACCAAAAGTTTTACTCTCCAAAGTATCTCTACTACTTTCTATAACTCGAATGGTATTCTTCAAGAAGGTTTAGAATATTATTCACCAAATCTTTTGTTTCTAAAAGAATATTGAAATAGAGTGTTGTATTCTTTGGACTGGACTCTTCTGAACGGGTGCGTTCTATTTGAGCATTTATCTTTTCAGAAATAAACGTGATGATTTCCTCTCTTTGAGCCAATACCAAGGATACTCTTTCAAACTTTCTACTGTTAAAAATCTCCACAACCTCATCATACATCATATTCAATCGGTCTTCGATTTCCATTAAGTCTTTGAACTGTTTGAACTTTAACTTTTGATGTTGATTGTTTACATGCTTAAAACTCTTTTTAGAAATGAATTCAAGTGACTGGGCAATATCTGTCAAATAGGCGAGAATTAAAATGTAAAAACTACTTCCCCTTACACTGGTTTCATCCAAATTTTTAATCAAAAAGAAAATATTGTCGCGTAGTTCTTCAATCTCTTCATCGAGTTTTGCTACTCCTTTTTTACTCTTTTTAAGGACGTCCGAATCTTGAGTAGAAAGACCCTTAAGAATCGTAGCATAAATCTTTTTTGCTCTTGTAACTACATTAACAATATTATCAGCACTTTCAGAAATGATTCCTTGTACCGTGCTACTCTCAGACATTTTTAATTCCTTATGACTGACTTGGGAGGATTTGTTTTTGTGTCTAAGGAAGTTGCGAATGAGTAGCATAATAGTTAAAAGCAATAAAACAGGGATCATAGTTGCTTTATCCCAACGTATGAGATAAACCACAATTCCAGAGGCAATAAAAGCGCCTATGGCCGTTAAAAACCAACCTCCAATCACACTCAAAACTCCTGCGACACGATAAACAGCACTTTCTCTACCCCAAGCACGATCTGCAAGAGAGGTACCCATTGCTACCATAAAAGTCACATAGGTAGTTGACAGCGGAAGTTTCATTGCTGTTGCTACTGAAATCAAGATTCCTGCGACCATAAGGTTTACAGAAGCGCGAATCATATCGAAAGCGGGGGCGTCCACACTTTGATCTTTATTGATTATTAGTGTGTCTTTTCTATCAAAACTTTCTTCAATTTTTTCCCGTAACGCTCTAGGCATTATAAAACTCAAAAGAGAGGAGGATCTAAAGAAAACATTTACGATTCCTCTAGAAAATAAATTGGGCTTGAATTTTTCATGGGTATCGTGTTGTCTGGAAAGCCCTATTTCTGTTTCAGCTACTGTTTTAGCCTTTTTCGAAAACCATAACGTAACTACCATTATCCCCCCAGCTAAAAAAAGTAATAATGGTTCCGCAGGTACTTTTTTATCTAAGGACTCCATAGAGAAAAGACTTGGATCAATCCCTGAAACACTCCAAGCTTCATAGGAATGATAGGCTGCCATAGAAACTCCTATGAAATTGACCAAATCATTTCCTGAAAAGGCCAAGGCAAGACCAAAAGTTCCAACCAGAATAATTACTATGAGAATGCTCTTTTGAGAAATTTTCTGAAAGAAATATGAAAAAAGAGTTAATACAAGCCATGAAACAAAGACAAGAACTAGTTCATTACTTTTTAAAAATCCTGACATTTCGCTGTAGTAGGGTGTCCCTTTTAGTCCTTTGATAAAAATAAAATAGGTAATAGAAGTAAGGGCAACACCACCAAAAAGTGCCCCAAAATTTTTGACTTTCTTTTCAAATTGAAAAGTGAAAATTATTCTAGAGAGCCACTGAACAAAAGCTCCAACAGAAAATGAAATGAGAACAGATAAGAGTATTCCACTGATTATTGTTACGGCTTTGTCCGTATTGATATAAGTGCCCAGGTCTGCTAAAGTCTGTGTGTCTGAATCCAGAATTTTAAAGATAGACATGACCACAGAAGCTCCCAAAAGGTTGAAGACTATAGATACTGTTGTCGATGTTGGTAAACCAATGGTGTTAAAGAAATCGAGTAGCAAAATATCCGTAATAATTACTGCCATAAAAATGACCATGATCTCATCAAAATAAAACTCGCCTGGGTTGAATATTCCCTTACGGGCTACTTCCATCATTCCGCTTGAAAAAACAGCCCCAATAAAAATCCCCAAACTGGCGACAATCATAATCGTTCTAAAAGAAATTGCCTTAGAACCTATTGCAGAATTTAAAAAATTTATTGCGTCGTTACTCACTCCTACCACAATATCTAGAACAGCTAATACTGCAAGTGCAACCAACATTAATAAATATATATTGTCCATTTCTTTGTTCTTAATTTTTTTTAAAGATGCAGATTATTTCTGCATATCGTGTTATTAAATTATTAAAAATGAAGGTCAAAACCTGTTCTAAAAAGAATACTGTCTTTCATCTCATTTGCATTTGTAAAACTAAGGTCTGCTTGTACTTTCAATTTGTGACCAACTACGTATTTTGAAATCCCATAGGTGAGTTGTCTGAGATCTGATAAACGTGTAATTGTTTCAAAATCCAATGAGGTATAGCGTACCGTTAATTCTACATTGTTTTTAAACAAATAACTACCCTGAAAGTTCACAGCAGAACCTGTGTTGACTACCGCTCCTGTTTTTGTTTTTCCATCCGCTTCAAGTGCTTCAACGGTGTCTGCAGTTCTTTTTGCATACTCTCCTGTAAGTGCAAATCCGTTGTATTTTATAACTCCATCCAAGAAGACAGTATTAATATCCGTTTCAAACAGCCCCCCTGCCGTTTGGTTCATATAGGAACCCATATTGCTTCTTGTTTTTACAGCATTTTGATTGTAATCGTAGGTAAAACCGAACATAGCTTTTATCGATTTTTCCCGTGCTAAATCACCTTGAGAATAGTCCCCTTTAGATTCAAATTTTCCAAAAGGCAGTAATTCTAAACGAGCAGTGTATTGAAGCCCACCTAAATTTCCTTCGGTGATGTTTCTTCCCTCTCCCTGTGAAAGAGATAATTTTTCTCTACTGATCCACGACCCACCAAGCTTGGATTGGTGTCTTAACTGAATACCCATATCGCGATCGATATTGAATTTACTGTTCAATAAGGATCGATCAATCAATTGTAAATTAGCAGAAGAAACTACTCGCTCGATATTACCTGGAAGTTTAGTTTGTCCTGCCCAAAGCTCAAAGTCTTTATGGAATTTCCATTTTAGTACCGCATCAAGTATATACCGAGGCGTGTTTCTATTGTAGAGGTTAGCTCCTGAGATGTCTCTATTGGAAAGACCCAACTCAACTTTGTAAATCAGTTTTGGTGAAAAAGCATAACCGTCAAATTTTAAACGTGCCCTACGAACCAAAAAGTTATAAGAAGCGGGATTGTAATTTGATCCACTATATTCCCATTCACTCTGATATCTGGTTTGAAAACGCGGTGCGAATTTGACACTAAAAGAGCTGTCCTTTGCGATGAAATTAATCATACCCTTTCCAAACTTGGTATCACTTATTTCCTGTGCTCCTAGCATTTGTATTAGTGCACTAAAGAAAAGTGCATAGACTACCTTAACATGTTTCATTACTAATTGTTTGTGCAAAACAAATCAGTTATTGAAACACTTGTGTTAGCTTAATGTTAAGTATCGTTACCCCTAAATTAAGCTTTATTCTGAGAAACAAAATTTACGATCCGCACATCAAACAGTCGTCATCCTCATTCTCTTTGGCTTGAGCCAACATTTGCTTGAGTTCTTGAGGTGAAAGTGGTTCAACAGGAGTAGAATCCGTAGAGCTTGCGGCTGGACTTGATGCAGCAACAGCAGCTTCTACTTTTGGTGTTTGTGCTTTGGCTTTGTTGTCTAAGGTAAACTTGATGGCGTCCACAGCAGATTTTGTTCTCAGATAATACATTCCTGTTTTAAGACCAGATTTCCAACCATAGAAATGCATGGAAGTCAATTTAGCCATGGTAGCACCCTCCATAAAAAGATTTAATGATTGTGATTGATCAATAAAATAACCTCTGTGACGTGACATATCAATAATGTCCTTCATACTCATTTCCCAAACGGTACGATAAAGCTCTTTTAAGTCGTCCGGTATGGCATCAATGTTTTGAACAGAACCGTTATTTCGCATGAGCTCTTGTTTCATGTCTTCATTCCAAAGGCCGCGCTCTACAAGATCTTCTAGAAGATGTTTGTTGACAACTATAAACTCACCCGAAAGCACACGTCGGGTATATATATTGGATGTGTATGGCTCAAAACACTCATTGTTTCCAAGAATTTGAGAAGTACTAGCTGTAGGCATTGGTGCCACAAGTAGCGAGTTGCGCACTCCGTGTTTTTTGACTGTTTTTCTCAATGCTGCCCAATCCCAGCGACCACTGAGTTCTTCATCCTTAATACCCCAGAGGTTGTGCTGAAACTCCCCGTTAGAGATCGGTGAACCTTTATAAGACTCATAGGTACCGTCTTTTTTTGCTTCTTCTGCAGATGCAGTTACTGCCGCAAAATAGAGCGTTTCAAAAATTTCTTGATTGAGTTCTTTGGCTTTATCTGAAGTGAAAGGCAGACGTAACATGATGAAGGTGTCTGCTAGACCTTGAACACCTAATCCTACTGGACGATGTCTAAAGTTTGAGTTTTCAGCTTCCTTAACAGGATAATAGTTTCTATCAATTACTCTGTTCAAATTTTTAGTAACTCGTACCGTTACATCAAAAAGTGCCTGGTGATCGAATGCTCCGTCTTTGACAAACATGGGCAAAGCAATAGAAGCTAAATTACAAACTGCGACCTCATCTGCAGAGGTGTATTCTAAAATCTCTGTACATAAATTGGAAGAGCGAATTGTTCCTAGATTCTTTTGATTAGACTTGCGATTAGCAGAATCTTTGTAAAGCATATAGGGCGTTCCCGTTTCGATTTGAGATTCTAGTATTTTTTCCCAAAGGTCTCGTGCTTTGATTGTTTTTCTTCCTCTTCCCTCAGATTCGTACTTTTGGTAAAGTGCTTCAAACTCCTCACCGTGAACATTGTACAAGTCAGGGCATTCATTAGGACACATTAAAGTCCATTTTCCATCTTCTTCAACGCGTTTCATAAAGAGGTCTGGTGTCCACATTGCGTAGAAAAGATCGCGTGCACGCATTTCTTCTTTACCGTGATTCTTTTTCAACTCCAAAAAGTCAAAAATATCTGCATGCCAAGGTTCTACGTAAATTGCGAAAGAACCCTTGCGCTTACCTCCACCCTGATCTACATAACGTGCGGTATCATTAAAGACTCGTAGCATAGGCACAATACCATTAGAAGTACCATTAGTCCCTGCAATGTAAGAACCTGTTGCCCTAATGTTGTGTATAGATAGACCTATCCCTCCTGCAGACTGCGATATTTTTGCCGTTTGCTTAAGGGTGTCGTAAATTCCATCAATACTATCGTCCTTCATGGTCAGCAAGAAACATGAGGACATCTGTGGTTTAGGTGTACCTGAATTGAAGAGTGTGGGGGTTGCATGAGTAAAATATCGCTTGGACATCAACTCATAGGTTTCGAGTGCAGCATCAATATCATCGAGATGGATTCCAACAGACACACGCATCAACATGTGCTGAGGACGTTCTACTATCTTTCCATTTAATTTAAGAAGATAAGAACGTTCTAAAGTTTTAAAACCAAAGAAGTCATAGCCAAAATCACGATTGTAGATGATGCTAGAGTCGAGTTTATCTGCATTCTCTTTAATGATTTTATACACTTCATCAGAAAGCAAAGGTGCTTTTTTTCCTGTTCTTGGGTTGATGTAGTTGTATAAATCCTCCATGGTTTCAGAGAAGGATTTTTTTGTGTTTTTGTGTAAGTTAGAAACTGAAATACGAGCAGCTAGTTTAGCATAGTCGGGATGGGTTGTTGTCATGGTTGCAGCAATCTCAGCTGCAAGATTGTCCAGTTCAGAGGTGGTTACTCCATCGTAAAGTCCTTCAATCACACGCATGGCGACACGTACTGGGTCCACCAAGGGGTTTAATCCATAGTTTAATTTGCGAATTCGCGCAGTGATTTTATCGAACATGATGGGTTCTTTACGTCCATCTCTTTTAACTACAAACATGCTTTACTCTTTAAAATTATTACTATACTTTTTTACGCTATGGAAAGGTGGGGCACTTAAATAAAAAGAGTGAGATTAGAAATCAGCATCAAAACTGATTTTTTCATCTTTCTTTTCATTGTTTAACACTCCTGCTTTTTGATATTCTCCAACGCGCTTTTCAAAGAAGTTGGTTTTTCCTTGAAGAGAAATCATGTCCATAAAATCAAAGGGATTGCTTACGTTAAACTCTTTTTCAAGACCGAGTTCAACCAGTAATCGATCTGTCACAAATTCCAAATACTGGGTCATTAGCTTGGCATTCATACCAATGAGACTAATGGGAAGTGACTCTGTGATAAACTCACGTTCAATGTTGAGTGCATCAAGTAAAATTTCTTTAATGCGTGCTGGAGGCACTTTATTGACCAAGTGATTGTTGTGTAAATGAACAGCAAAATCACAGTGGACTCCTTCATCACGAGAAATTAACTCATTAGAAAAGGTCAATCCAGGCATTAATCCTCTTTTCTTCAACCAGAAGATAGAACAAAAAGCACCTGAAAAGAAAATTCCTTCGACTGCTGCAAAAGCGATGAGGCGTTCTGCGAAAGAATCAGACTCAATCCATCTCAGTGCCCAGTCTGCTTTTTTCTTAATTGCTGGAAATACTTCTATAGCTTTGAATAGTTTGTCTTTTTCTACATCGTCCTTGACGTAAGTATCAATGAGCAACGAATAGGTTTCAGAATGGATGTTCTCCATCATGATTTGAAACCCATAAAAAAACTTAGCTTCAGAATACTGCACTTCGTTTACAAAATTTTCTGCTAAGTTTTCATTTACAATTCCATCTGATGCTGCAAAAAACGCAAGGATGTGTTTGATGAAATATTTTTCATCGTCATTTAGTTTTGTATTCCAGTCTGTGAGGTCTTGATGCAAATCAATTTCTTCAGCAGTCCAAAAGCTCGCTTCCATTTTTTTATACCACTCCCAAATGTCGTGGTGTTGAATTGGAAAAATTACAAAACGGTTTTCGTTTTCTTGGAGAATTGGTTCTACTGCTGCCATCTTTTGCGTGATTATCTTTTGAGTTAAAAATTGATTGATTTGTCTTCAACAAAGATTCTAAATTGTCTTTAAAATTGAAAGAGCAACTTTTCCACAAAGAGGCTTAGTTTTTAACAAAAAGGCAGTTGAGAGTGTTTATTTCGATAAATTTTGAATTTTTAAAAATCTGATTATCAGTATTTTAAAAAAATAAAAGCACGCGAACCCCTAAAAACACTACAAAAAAATCAGGAGGTCATTTTTGCTTGTTCTTCGAGAGCAAGATACCAATCCTTTCCAAATTTTCGAATCAGAGCCTTTTTCACAAATTGATACACGGGTATTTTTAATTCACTACCCAATGAACAAGCATCTGAACAAACCGACCAACTGTGATAGTTTACCGCGGTCAACTCATCATACTCCTGCACCCGAACAGGATATAGATGACAAGATATCGGTTTTTGGAAATCGATTACTCCTTGTTTAAATGCATTTTCTATTCCACAAGAAGCCGTTCCATTTGCATTAAAAACTGTGTATGCACATTCTTTACCCTCCACAAGTGGAGTTTCAAAATCTCCATCCAGTCCTTTTACAAAGACCCCTTGTTGTTTGATTGACTCTATTCCTTTAGAACTCAAAAATGGTTTAATTTTAGAATAGTTGTTTTTAAGCCAAGTCACTTCTTTTTTTTCAAGTGGGGCTCCAGCTTCTCCTGCAACACAACATTCCCCTTTACACTTTGATATATTACAAACAAATTCTTTGGAAATTAAGTCATCAGACACCAAGGTGTTTTCTATAGCAATCACTCTTTTTTTGTTAAAAATAAACAATTAAAACAGCTTTTTTTTGAAGAATGGAAGTAGATTTGCAAAAAAAAATGAGCCTCGTGTTTGATTTTAAGGAAATGTTGACTGCCAGTGTCATTTTATTTGCAGTTATCGATATTGTTGGAAGTATTCCACTGATCATCACACTAAGAGAAAAAGTGGGTCATATACAATCTGAAAAAGCTTCAGTTGTTGCTGCCATCATCATGATTGGTTTTTTGTTCCTGGGGGAAGAAATTCTCAAGCTCATTGGAATTGACATTAATTCCTTTGCCGTTGCAGGTTCTTTTGTAATCTTTTTTTTAGCACTGGAAATGATTTTAGGAATCACCCTTTACAGAGACGAAGCTCCAGAAACTGCATCTATAGTGCCTTTAGCTTTTCCTATGATTGCTGGTGCTGGAACCATGACCTCACTACTCTCCCTTCGTGCAGAATATCACGTATTGAATATAATAATAGCAATATTAATCAATATTTTATTTGTCTATCTGATTTTAAAAACATCCAAACACATAGGGAAGCGACTTGGAAAATCGGGTATAAATATCATTCGAAAAGTATTTGGAATTGTTTTGTTGGCCATTGCTGTAAAATTATTTACCACTAATATTGGTCAACTTTTTAATAATTAAAAAAAATGAAAATAGCACTTCCCATATTAATGCTCCTTGCCATAGGAATCTGCATTTTTAATCTATTTCAAGTAAATTGGGAAAGCCCACTCTCTGGAAAGAGTAGTGTTGCTGTAATTGGAGTCCTGGCTTCTGCAAGTTCTTTTTTGCTCCTGCTTATTTTAGTGTTGTCGAAAAAGATCGCTCAAAAAGTTAAGGAATAACTCAGCGACTTTTGATTTCTTCTAATGCTCTATGTATGAAAGGATCCGTTTGATTAAGAATTCTGATATACATATTTTCATTAAAACGTTGAAGTGCAATAACTGCTTTTATTGAATTTAAGATACTTTTTTTATTCTCGCTGGTTATTTCAATTGGAATAGAATAGTCTTTGCAAAACGTTTTGAAGGCCTCGAGAAACTCCTCTTGAAAAGGCAACTCTTCGTTGAAAAATCTGGGAGCATTGGTGAAATCGTATTTCTTAAAGTTCTTGTCCAATTCTAAAAAAACAAAAAGGTCAATCAGATTGGATGCAATAAGGTAGCGACTCCAAGCCGTTTGAGGATCGTCCTCATTAGAGATGTAAATGTCTGGTGTTATTCCGCCTCCACCATAGACGATTCTTCCCTTAGGGGTTTTAAAAACCAGACTGTCATTGACTGGAATCTTCGTAGGATCTTCCATTTCACCCGATTGGTATCGTTTTTGAACTTCGGCATAATAATCTTCACGAGAAGAGGAATCATAAGGCCTTTGGATGGATCTACCGGTAGGAGTATAGTAACGCGCTGTTGTAAGTCGCACTTGATCTCCTTGGCCTAAGGGCATTTGTTGTTGAACAAGTCCTTTACCAAAAGTACGACGACCCATGATCCATCCTCTATCGTTATCTTGTATGGCTCCGGCAATCACTTCACTAGCAGAAGCAGAATCCTCGTCTACAAGGACAAAAAGACTGCCTTTCTCAAAAAGACCACTTCCTGATGAAATGGTTTGCTCACGTTTACCATTATTGCCTTCCACAATAACAATAGGCTTACTGGCTTCTAAAAAATCATCCGCAATTTGTTTAGCTGGCAGTAAATACCCTCCTGGATTTCCCCTAAGATCTAAGATTAAATCCTTTATTTCTTGATCGATCAACCCCTTTATGGCTTCTTGAAATTCGATATAGGTTGTTTGTGAAAAGCGATTGATTTTGATGTAGCCTGTAGTGTTATTGATCAGATAGGAAGCACTTACACTGGGCAAAGGCACCGGTCCTCTTACAATATCAAAGGTAAGAATGGAATCTTGCAACTTTCGAAACACTTTTAACTGAACGGTTGTAGCAGCACTCCCCTTCAACCTGGATACGATTTGATTGCTCTGCAAATTTTTGGAGTATAAAGTGTCTTGGTCTGCCATTAATATTCGGTCTCCCGCTTTTAAGCCAGCTCGCTCACTAGGGCCTCCTTCCATGACCCTACTTACCGCTATAGTGTCTTGGACCATTCTAAACTGAACACCAATTCCCTCAAAATTCCCTTGCATACTCTCAGACAAGGACTCACTCTCCACCGCTGGAATGTAAACTGAATGGGGATCCAATTCGGCTACGATGTCTTCAATTACTTCTCGTACCAGACTGTCTGCATTTATTTTATCTACATAATCTCTGGTCAAATAGGTCATCAACTGGTTTAACTTGCTGATGCTGGGGTGACTTCCATCAATTTCTGGTCTTATTAAGGCATTTTGATGTGAACCAAAAAGGTATCCTATCGCAATTGAGAGCAAAACAATGAGAAATAAAAAAAAGGTGTTTCTTTTCATCAGACTTTATTTTTCTCAGGTAAATGAATCAAGCTAACTCCTGCTCTCGATAAAAATTCTAAGCCTGTTTTATCTTTGTATTCCTTTGCATACACAACTCGTACTATTCCTGATTGATGTATTAACTTACTGCATTCCTTACATGGAGAAAGTGTGATGTATAGGGTAGCCCCCTTGCAAGATTGAGTAGAAGCCGCAACTTTTAATATTGCATTTGCTTCTGCATGAAGAACATACCACTTGGTGTAATGCTCTTCATCTTCACAGATGTTTTCAAAACCAGAGGGAGTACCGTTGTAGCCATCTGAAATGATCATGCGGTCTTTTACAATTAAAGCTCCTACTTTTTTTCTTTCGCAATAGGAAAGCTGCCCCCAGATTCTCGCCATTTTAAGATAGGCTCTATCGTACTTTTCTTGCTTTTTTTCCACCATTGTTACGAAGATAGCACTTCGAATTTAATTTGATTTAGATTCGGTCTGAAATCATTATCAGTGCTTGTATTAAAATAAGTGCCCCTGTAAATTGCTCCCATCGATTTTTTGGAATTTTTAAAAAATAAAGCACCAAATAGCTTAATAGAAGTACACCAATTACAATTACAACTTGTGCCCCTTCAACCCCTAGTGCGAATGAAAAAAGTGAAAGGCTGACTTGATCTTCAGGTATTAACATTTTGAAGTATCTCCCAAATCCCAATCCGTGTATGATGCCAAAAACAACAGTTATTATAGAATAGAAAAAAGAATAGGTAGCGTAATTCTTTTTTTGGCTTGTAAAAAACAACCCGAAAGTATTTAATGCGATGGTGAAAGGAATCAATAATTCAATCCAATATGAAGAAACAGGAATATCGAGATAAAAATTACCTATTAATGAAAGGGTGTGACCTATTGTAAAAAGTGTTACCCACCAAAGTAATGTTCTAAATTGACTGAAAGCAAAGGGCAATACCAAAGTGCTAATAAAATAAAAATGATCTAATCCCTCCCAGTCAATTACATGCCAGAATCCCAACTCTAAATAAAACCAAAGTGTTTCCATTTATAGACCTCTTTCTTTTTGGATTGTTTCATAAGCTTTCTGTACCTCCTGAAATTTTTGCTGTGCTCCCTTAATTAAAGCAGGGTCCTGAGATTGCAATTTATCTGGATGGTATTTTTTTGCCATTGTACGATAGGCTTTTTTGATTTCAGAAGCCGATGCTGTTGGAGCTACTTCTAGAATTTTATAAGCGCTATCGGTTTCTTTAAAAAACATGGCTTTGATACTTTCAAAGTCTGAAAAGCGAATGCCTAGTGCAGTAGCTATTTGATCAATTTTGTTGAGTTCTGTTTGAGAAACACTTCCATCCGCATGAGCGACTCCAAATAAAAAATGCAACACTTGTAAGCGTGTTTCATAGGGTGTTTGGGTTACAAATACACGAGACAGTTCACTAATGTTTTGTACTTCTTTTTTTATTTCTTCATTAAAAGTTTCGAAAATGAGTTGTGCCTGTTGCTGACCATAATTTGAAATAAAAAAATTTCTTACAAACTGAAGTTCTTGTTCTTTTACTTTACCATCTGCCTTAATAACTGTTGCTGAAAGGGCTAGAAGATTGAGCTGTAGGGTTCCCGGCTGCACTGAAGAAAAACGACTTTGAAAAACAGTTCCTGACCCTCTAAATTGATCAATCATCCCCCCGATAAAAAACCCCAATAAGGCCCCTGGAAGTCGAAAGAGATAATACCCCATAAAAGCTGCCACCCATTTTACCATAATGTCTTCAAAATGTTTGTACAAAGTTGACAAATAAAATTGGGATGCAAAACCCTAGGATTCCATTAATTTATATCTTTGAAAAAAAAATTATGTATCCTGCTGAACTAGTAAAACCCATGCGTGAAGAGTTGACTAACATCGGATTTGAGGAGTTAACTACTTCAGAAGACGTCTCAAATGCCATTGCAAAACCAGGAACAACCCTAGTTGTGGTAAACTCCATCTGCGGATGTGCCGCAGCTAATGCAAGACCGGGTGTTTATTATTCTTTACAAAACCAAAAAACACCTGACCATCTTGTGACTGTTTTTGCAGGTGTTGACATTGAAGCAACTAAAAGTGCTCGTGATCTAATGGTTCCTTTTCCTCCCTCCTCTCCAAGTATTGCTTTATTTAAAGACGGTACTCTGGTGCATATGATTGAGAGACATCACATCGAAGGGAGACCCGCGGAACTAATCGCTGAAAATTTAAAAGCTGCCTTCGACGACCACTGTTAGGAAACGACTCAAAAAAACAAGGAGTGAAAACTCTTTTGCGATATCCACTTAGTGTTTTATTCTATCTTTGTTTCGGTACTGTCTTGGTATTTTTTCATTGCGTTCAATGGATTGCCTTAAACGGTTTCGGTTATCAAGCGCACAAGGTAAGTGTAGATGTTCTTAATTATTTCATTCTTCGTTGTTTAAATATCCTTGGCACACGAATTAGTTATACCCTCGAAGCTCCTTTACCAAAAACGAAAGGTGTTATTTTTGTGGCCAATCACCAAAGTACTTTTGACATACCTCCATTAATTTGGTGTTTGAGAAAATACCACGCAAAGTTTGTCAGTAAAAAAGAATTGGGAAGGGGAATTCCAAGCGTATCGTTTAATTTGAGACATGGAGGATCCGTGTTGATCGATCGAAAAAATCCCAAAAAAGCACTCAAAAAAATAGAAGACTTTGGAAAAAAGGTTGCTAAAAACCATCATTCTGTTATTATTTTCCCTGAAGGAACCCGTTCTAGAGATGGAAAAATGCAGCCGTTCAGAAAGGCAGGTTTGGTGACTTTGCTTAAATCTATGCCAGAAGCAACCCTTGTGCCCATAAGCATCGAAAACTCCTGGCACTTTGCTGTGCACAATTACTTTCCTATGCCTGTTGGTAATCAACTTCGATTCACTTTTCACGCCGGAATTCAAAACAATCCTGAACAAATCGACCAGTTGATTGACAGAATTGAATCCACAATAAAAAATAAATTAGAAAATTAATTTTCTTCTCGAGGTAATGTAATTGTAAACGTGGTTCCTTTTTTCAGAGTAGAAACATAACCTATTCTACCCTTGTGCGATTCTATGATGTTTTTTACAATCCCCAGTCCTAACCCCATACCTGAAGTCTTTGTAGTAAACTTAGGCTCAAATACTTTCCCTTTTATCTCGGGAGGTATTCCGTTTCCGTTATCCATAATAGACAAAAAAGTTTTATCGGGTTCTGTAGTCAATTGAACTCCAATATGAGGTATTTTACCTTTAGGAACAGACTGTAAAGCATTTTGTACCAGATTGGTAATGACTCGTGTCCACTGTGTTCGATCAAGTTTGTGGTAAATGTGAGCTTGATCTGATGAAAACACAATGTGTTCTTGATCAAAAATATTTAATGCCATACGTGTAAGTTCTACCAAATCGCATGTTTGCATTTTTGGTTTTGGTAAAGTGGCGAAATTTGAAAAAGCTTCTGCCACCTCACTCATTGTATCGATTTGCTGAATCAACAAGGAAGAAAAATCGTTCAGCTTTTTTTTGTTTTCGGGATCGTTTGGATCGTATTGATGTTGAAAACTTTGGATTGTCAATCGCATTGGGGTAAGCGGATTTTTGATCTCGTGTGCCACTTGACGTGCCATTTCTTGCCAGGCTTGTTGTCGTTCTGTTTTGGCTAATTTAGTTGCACTTTCTTCTAAATCATCAACCATTTTATTATAGGACTTTACCAAGCTATCTATTTCTCTAGTTGCATTTTTTAAATGAATTTTCTCGTTTTTTTTCTCAAGTCGCATTTCGCCCATTCGCACTTTAATGGTGTCAAGTGAGCGGGTCACAAATCGAGATAAGAAATAAGCGATGAAAATAACTCCTATAAGAAGTAAAACATAAATCTGATAAAGATTTTGAATGAATGTGTTTAGCTCATTTTCTGAAAACGAAACATCTTCAAAATAAGGAAAAAACAAGATGGCATAAGGCCTGTTTAAATCGTCTTTTAGAATCTGATAAGAAGCGTGAAAATTATCAATTTCAGAGCGGTAGTGCTCAATATAACTCCCCTGATTTGTCTCTTTAATCTTTTGCAGTAAACTGTTGTTGAGCATGTAATTATTCGCTACAACCTCCAGAGGTGAGTGATAGATAAAAATTGGATTGCCCTCTAGGGTGAATAAAGAATATTGAACATTGTGAATAGAATTGATTTTTTCAAAATCAGAACTGAACTGTTCCCATACTTCTACAGGCTGATTGACCAAATTGTGTTTTGAAGTAAGATAGCTTATATGGCGAACAATTTGAATTTCTTTTCTTGCCAATCGTCCCAAATGATAGTTTTCTCTTTGGGATTCGTATTGAATGGTTGTTGTTCCAAGGATCAATAAACCTGCTATAGCAAGCATACCGATCATCACCATAAATAATCTCATTCTAAACGAGATTCGCTCTGGAAATTTAACCCAATTGATCATTAATCCTTTCTTGTTTTTTTATATAAACGGATTCCTAGAAACAAAACTACAGCAAGTCCTATAAAGCCTGAAAGTCCCACCAGCCAATGGAGACTATTTTTTAAAATTACTATAAAGACAATAGCAAAAAGCAATAATGTAGCTCCTTCATTCCATATTCTCATGAACATACTGCTATAGGTGATTTGATCTTTTTGAAATTTCAAAAAAATTTGATGGGTCTTGAGGTGATAGCCAACCAAAAGCAAAACAAATGATAGTTTTAAATGCATCCATCCTTGTAGAAGCCAGGAGGGCATTAGAATCAACAACCAAATTGCAAATACAATAGCTAGTACAGCAGAAGGCCAGGTAATAATGTACCAAAGCCTTTTGCTCATTAATTTAAACTGTGGTATCAAAACAGAAGCTTCCTGTTGTGTTTTTTTTACCGCTTCTATATGATAAATAAAAAGCCTAGGGAGATAAAACAAACCAGCAAACCAAGTGATTACAAAAATAAGATGCAACGCCTTGATGTAGTTGTAATACAATGGGTTTTAGTTTAGTGTTAAATAATCTAAATTTAAATCAGCAAAAGCCTTGTTAAAAGTTTCTAAATCTTCAGACATCAATCTGTTGTACTCCTCTAGATGACCTTCGACTTGTTCTGTAAGCTCTTTTCTTACTACCTCGTCTTGATCAGTAGGTGGAAAATCACTTATAGTGGTCAAACGATTGAGATTCCCCAGCTTATTGGTCAACCGTATTGGAAAGTTCAGCGGATCCTGATTACTTCTATTTTGGGTTTGGTACAAAGCCTTTTCGATATCTGTCAATGCAGTTTTTAGTTCTTTTGCCTGATCAATAAGTGGCTGAACCGTTTTGTTATCCTTGTAATTTGACTCAAAATCATCCAGTTTTTTTCTTACGCTACGTATGTTTTTTATCGCCTTATGGGCAGCATCAACAGTAGCGTTTACCTTATTGACAAAATCAAACTGAAGTTTCATCTGTGCTACAGTAGCTTCTGCAGTAGGGTCCGGTAAAATATCGAAATCCTGTTCTTGAGTGGTTCCATTTTTCTCCAAGACCACTTTATACGTTCCCGGAACTGCTTTTGCTCCTGAAAAAGAGGCAGACCAAAAAATCATACCGTCTAGAGTTTCAGCTCCCTCATATCGGGTATTCCAAACAAATTGATTTCCTCCTGCTTTAACCTTGAGAGGATTCTTTTTATCTGAAGTACTGAATGATTTGATCAGGGTTCCATCTGTCTCTTTAAAGTGGAGTGCAGCGGTATCTTTTGAAGCGTCAAAGTCCTTAATGTTAAAATGAACAATCACACCATTGGGCAAGTTAGTACCTTCAGTTAAAGAGCTTCTTCCTCCCGAGCCTTGTGTTCGGTAACTGTCTTTTGGCTTAAATAATTTCATCGGTTGGTTTGCAGTATTTTGATCCACCTGATGTAAAACCGTTAAATCATCTATCATCCAAAGACTACGCCCTTGTGTAGCTACTATCAAACTGTTTTCTTTTATTGTAAGATCAGTAATTGGAACGATAGGCAAATTCATTTGAAAGGGATGCCAAGAAGCACCATCGTCATGGGAAATATACATCCCTGTTTCTGTACCGGCATAAAGCAGTCCTTTTTTACCAGGATCAGCACGCAGCACCCGGGTAAAGTGTTCATTGGGAATTCCCTCCGTAATCAAACTCCATGTTTTTCCGTAGTCTGTTGTTTTGTATAAATAAGGTGTAAAGTCACCTGTTTTATAGAGTGTTCCAGCTACATAACAAACAGCAGGGTCAAAAGGAGAGGGCTCAATACTGTTTATCATCAACCATTTGGGCATAGAAGCAGGAGTAACATTTTCCCAAGTCTCGCCTCCATTTTGAGTCAGGTGGAGTAGTCCATCATCACTCCCTACCCACATCAATCCTTCTTTAAGGGGAGATTCATTTGCTGCAAATATTGTACAATAGTACTCAACACCAGTATTGTCTTGCGTAATAGGTCCTCCAGAAGATTTTAGTTTCTCTGGATCGTTACGTGTTAAATCTGGACTAATGATTTTCCAACTTTGCCCTTCGTCTTCGGACACGTGAACGTGGTTTGAAAAGGTATAAAGTTTCTTTGGGTTGTACTTGCTAAAATGAATTGGGAAGTTCCACTGAAAACGATACTTCATTCCTTCAGCTCCATAGCCCATAGGATTGTCTGGCCAAACATTTATTCCTCTTACCGTATTGTTTTTGTGATTTACTCGGGTTAAAAATCCACCATAACTTCCACCATAAACGATGTCGTTATCCAGAGGATCTACAGCAATGTGGGCGGACTCTCCCCCAGCAGTTGGTTCCCAGTCTGCTTCCCCTATTCCTCTCCCTGATGAGCGGTGTCTTACTCTTAAAGTAGAATTGTCTTGTTGAGCAACGTAGATTCTGTAAGGAAAAGAATTGTCTGTAGTAACCCTGTAAAACTGTGCGGTGGGCTGGTTGTAGTAGGTACTCCATGTTTCGCCACCATTATATGAGATTTGAGCACCACCATCGTCAGCAATAATCATACGGTTATGATCTTCAGGCGCTATCCACAAGTCGTGGTGATCACCGTGAGGTGCATTGTTTCTTTCGAATGTTTTTCCTCCATCTTTTGATTTGTGATAAGACACGTTCATGACATAAACTATGTCCTCGTCTTGAGTATCTGCATAGATTTTTGAGTAGTACCATGCACGCTGGCGAAGTGCTCTACTGTCGTTTATATGACTCCAGGTAGTTCCTCCATCTTCAGAACGGTAAACACCACCCTTTTCTTTATTTTCAACAATAGCCCACACTCTTTCTGGGTTTACTGGGGAAACTGTTACACCAATAATCCCTAATGTTCCCGCAGCAAAGCCTTCATTTTGACTTATTTCAGTCCAGTGTTCGCCTTCATCGGTACTCTTCCATAGTGCAGATCCCTCTCCTCCGCTGTTTAAACTGTAAGGTGTTCTATTTACTCGCCATGTTGCTGCATAGAGTGTTCTAGGATTAGAAGGGTCTATAACCAATTCTACTGCACCTGCATGCTCGTTGGAAAACAATACTTTTTTCCAAGTCGCTCCACCATCAGTGCTTTTATATACCCCTCGTTCTGAAGTAGGCTTATAAATATTACCTAACACAGCAGCATAGACTACGTTAGGGTCATTTGGATGTATCACAATTCTGGGAACGTGACGTGATTTTGGCAAACCGGAAAAAGTCCATGTTTTTCCTGCATCTACACTTTTCCATATTCCATAACCAGAAGAAACATTTCCACGTACAGTAACTTCACCTCCTCCAACATAAAGAACATTGGAATCGCTTGGAGCTACGGCTACGGAACCAATACTTCCACCAAAAAATCCGTCTGAAATGTTTTCATAGGTTTGACCTCCATCTTCTGTCTTCCAAACTCCTCCACCGGTTGCTCCAAAATAAAATAAATTAGGTTTTCCAGGAACTCCGGTTACCGCAGCAGAACGCCCCCCTCTAAAGGGTCCTATAGAACGGTATTCTAAAGATGCATAGGTGCTTTCTGGATAGTGAACTGTATTTTTATTAGACCGTCTTCTAGATTGTGCATCAAGGGGCTGAAAAACGAAAAATAACAGCACTATTGCTGTGGCTAAAAATTTAAATTTATGGTGGCTTGTATTCATAATTATTGCTTTTTTCTATGTGAAGAATAAAAATATAAAATTTAATCCTATTATACCCCGGGAACAGAAAAACCTTCTATAACAATTCTTTTCGAATGGCTTTGTTTAAAAAGAAAACAGTTACCAATGTAGAAAGTACATCTGCAATAGGAAAGCTTATCCATACTCCCACCACCCCATAAATTGGGGTTAAGATATACAAGAGAGGTATAAAGAACAGCCCTTGCCTACTCAAGGTAAGTAATAAAGCGGGCTTTGCTTTTCCTATTGCTTGAAAATATGCAGCTCCAATAAGTTGTACTCCAATAATAGGTAATGCCATAAAAACATAACGCAAGGCTTGAGGAGTTTGTTGGGAAACCCGTATATCGTCTGAAAAAATTTGAGGTATCGATTCCGAAAAAATCACAATAAGTACAAATACTGATGTTGCTAAAGCACTGGCATATAGTATGGAAGTATTGATTGTTTTGCGAACACGCTTCCAATTTTTTGCCCCATAATTGTAACCCGCAATCGGTAAAAATCCCTGTGTTATTCCAAAAATGGGAAACGTTGCAAACATTAGCATTCGACTCAATATCGCATAGACGGTTATCGAAGATTCTCCACCAAAAGAAAACAGAATGTTATTTACCAAAAGAACCGTAATGCTAACCATTGCTTGGCGAACAAGTGTAACTGAACCCAAAGATCCAATTTCTTTTACTAAATCTAATTGCAACACAAACGCTCCTAATTGAGGCCTTAAGACAGACTTTCCAGAGAGAAAAAAATATAATATATAAGTAGCACACACCCCATAAGATAGTGTTGTAGCCCAAGCAGCTCCCATCATACCCCAATCAAAAATATTGATGAATAAATAATCAAGGGTCAAATTGGAAACCGAAGGGAGTAGCATTGCATACATAGCTATTTTAGGTTTCCCCTCTGCTCTTATACTGTTGTTTGCCATCATACAAAAAGCAAGTACAGGAACCCCATACATAACAATGAGATAATAGGTTTTCGCATAAGAAAACAAAGCCCCCTTACCTCCAAAAACGGGTAGGATAGCATCTACAAATAGCAAACCCAAAATCACGACCAAAACTGTAATTATAAGGGTCAATGTTATTTGATTTGCAAATGTATGTGAGGCTTTAAAAAGATTTTTTTCTCCTAAACTTCTTGATATAACAGAGGCTCCTCCAACACCTATGGACATCCCCAATGCTGCAATAAAAAAAGATACCGGCAAGACTACATTGATCGCTGCGATGGCATTTGAACCAATCCATCGTCCAACAAAAATAGTGTCTATTAAAATATTTAAAGACATTACCAAAATCCCTATTGAGGCAGGTATGGCCTGTTGTAATAATAACTTAGAAATGGGAAGGGTACCTAGAAGTTCTGTTGAATTTTTTTTCATTAACCCGCTTCCTTATGGGCCCATTCATCGATCCATCTACTCAGAACATTGACCCAATCTTCACGATCATTAATACAAGGGATCACATGTAGTTTTTTTCCTCCATTATCTTCAAAATCCTCTGCTGCTTCCATTCCGATCTCTTCTAATGTTTCTAAGCAATCTGACACAAATGCTGGAGTAGCAATGGCTAGTTCTTGAGTTCCCTTCTTGGCAAAATCTTCTACAGTTTTATCCGTGTAGGGCTTTAACCATGAACCTAAAATGGACACGCGTGATTGAAAACTACTGGAATAGCTTCCCTCTTTGAGTTCCAAATAGTCTGCTACTTTTTGTGTAGTCATTTCACATTGGTGACGGTAACAGTAAGCATGCGCTGGAGAATCAGTGAAACAACATTTGCCATCCATCTTACAATGTGACTTGGTTACATCAGACTTGCGAATGTGACGCTCTGGTACCCCGTGATAAGAAAAAAGCAAATGTTCCCAGTTTTTTCCTTGAAGTTCCTCCTGTATGGAATTTGCCAATACACGAATGTAGTCGGGATGATTGTAAAAGGGAGGTAAGGAGGTCAATTCCATTTCTGGGAAATGCTCTTTTTGAAGCTGTTCTGCTAAAACCAAAATGGTTTCTGTTGTAGCCATCGCAAACTGAGGGTAGAGGGGAACCAAGAGCACCTCTTTTACTCCTTGAGCTTTTAAAACTTGCAACCCTTTTTTAATAGAGGGATTGCCATATCGCATAGCTAAAGCAACAGGAACACTTACTTTTTTTTGAACCTTTTCCTGTAAGCGCTCGGAGAGGACGATGAGCGGAGAACCCTCTTCCCACCAAATTTTTCTATAAGCCTTGGCTGACTTTTTTGGACGGGTTTTTAAAATGATCCCTTTCACCAAGAAAGTACGAAACCATTTGGGTAAATCAATAACCCTTTCGTCCATTAAAAATTCATCTAAGTAATCCCGAACATCATTTGTATCTGTACTATCTGGAGAACCCAGATTGACAAGTAAAACTCCTTTCATCTTCAATTTTTTACGAAGATACTGAACCTAAATATTTCTTGGGGGTGGTTCCGTATTTCTTTTTGAAAGCAGCTATAAAATGACTTGCTGTACTGTACCCCAATTTGAGTCCTACTTCATTTACATTGTATTTCTGAGAGTCCAACATTCTCCTGGCTTCTTCCATTTTATGATCCAAAAGATAGGCAAAAACAGTATCGCCATAAACTTGCTTAAACCCTTCTTTAAGCTTTTTTAATGGCAATCCAATTTCAACAGCAAGTGCTTCTAGTGACGGTGGATCAGTCATACGACTTAAAACAATCCCCTTTGCCTTTCTAATTTTCTGAACATTTTCTTCATCTACCAGAAAAGGACATTGCTCAATGGAAGGATCTTCGCTTTTATTGAAGTACAAACACAACAACTCATAGACTTTCCCCTTAAAATAAAGTGATTTCATACTGTCGTGAACCTTAGCTTGTAAAATTTGACTTAGAACCACAGCTATTGAAGATGAAAAAGGAATATTGTCGTAGTATTTTTTCGAACTATTTTCGGGACTTAAAAAGGAGATGTGGTTGGCATCTGAAGAAAAAAGCGAATGAAATTTAGATATTGAGATCAATACACTCACCATCCAAGTATCTGGATTCAACTCCACATCTATAGGGAGAGGCTTTTGTGGGTTGTAGAGCAACATGGAATGGTCTTCCCTCACTTGAAACGTGTAGGTTCCTTCATTAAAGGTAAAATTGGTGTTTCCTTTGAGGCAAAAGTGAAACTGAATCACGTCTTGATTCACTTCTTTTTTTCTCCGTTGAATTTCTCTACTATCATTCTTAATTCTCAAAACCTGAAATCCAGGTTCAATTTCTGTGGGAAGGAAAGAACTTATACCGTCATTTTCTATTATCATAGGATCAAATTCATAATTATCATAAAGGCACCTTGTATGAACAAAAATAGGCTTTTTCTAAATTTATGGAAAATACTCTTAGAAAACCTCAGGAGCTATTTTAAAACTTTTTAGCGTTATTTTTTTTAAGTGAGGTAACTTACATTTGTGCTCAGAATTTGAAAAAAAGTGAATGGATGTACACCATTTCTTTGCTGTAGGCGTCAGTTACAAAACAGCTGCAATAGACCTTAGAGAAAAGTTTAGCCTGAACGATACGCAACACCACGCTCTGTTCTTGGATGCACAAGCGTTGCATATAAAGGATTTGTTGATAATCAACACCTGCAATCGAACAGAAGTCTACGCTTGGGTAGAAGATGTCGAAACACTAATTTCCTTATTGTGTAAACATACTGGGGGTGACAGACAATTATTCAATCAAATAGGATACCAACTGCAAGGGGAAACTGCCTTTACTCACCTCTACCGCGTAGGGACAGGACTTGAAAGTCAGATTTTAGGAGATTTTGAAATCATCGGTCAAATCAAACAGGGCTTCTACAGGTCAAAAAAAATGAAACTGGCAAACGGAGCACTAGAACGTCTTACCAATTCTGTAATTCAGGCCAGTAAGAGAATCAAGACGGAAACTCAAATTTCAAGCGGTGCAACCTCTGTAGCCTTTGCTTCAGTTCAGTACATTTTAAATCATATTACTGGAATTTCCAATAAAAAGATCCTTCTTTTTGGTACAGGAAAAATCGGTACAAACACCTGCGAAAACCTAGTCAAACACACACAAAACGACCACATCACCCTAATAAACCGAACACAGTCTCGAGCAGAAAAAGTTGCAGGTAAATTTCCTGTTGTAGTAAAGCCCTTCGGTGACTTGGCTTCATCTATTCTCGAAACAGATGTACTTATAGTTGCTACAGGAGCACAAAATCCAACGATTACTAAGGACTTAATCCACAACCACAGACCCCTGCTGATCTTAGATCTCTCCATACCAAGAAATGTAGCTACCGAAGTAAACGATTTACAAAATGTTCAAGTAGTTCATTTGGATGAGCTTTCCCAAATAACAGATGCCACCTTTGAAAAACGAAAAAAATACGTGCCTCAGGCGGAAGAAATTATTGAAGAAATCAAGATGTCTTTTTTGACTTGGCTCGATCATAGAAAATACATCCCCGCACTCAACGCTTTCAAAAAAAGGCTCCTCCTCTCAGAAAAAAAAGAAGCAGAAATCGAGCAGTATATTCAAAATTGTTTTGGTTTTCAAAAAAAGCAACAAATTGCACAAAAAATTACAGGTCAAATAGCAGCCTTCATAAGGGAAAACCCAAATAAGGCAAATGAAACTATAGAATTAATTGCTGATCTCTTTCATCTGGAATCAGAGAATTCCCCACAAAGATGATACGGATTGGAACACGAAAAAGTGCTTTGGCATTATGGCAGGCTAACCAAGTTAAAATTCAATTGGAAGAACTGGGCCATTCTTGTAGCCTTGTACCCATTGAAAGCAGTGGAGATCAAAATTTAACAGAGCCTATTTACGCTATGGGAATTCAAGGTGTTTTTACAAAAAGCTTGGACCAAGCACTTCTCAGCAAGAAAATTGATCTTGCAGTACACAGTCTTAAAGATGTCCCCACAGTATTGCCTGAGGGCATAGAAATTGTAGCCTGTTTGAAACGCGGACCAGCCCAAGATATAATCGTATATCATCCTCATTTTGAGAATTGGGAAAAAAGCCCTTCCATTGGAACAGGAAGCTTACGACGTAAAGCGCAGTGGTTGAGGAAACATCCCCATCACCGCGTCGAAAACTTAAGAGGAAACCTACAAAAACGATTCGAAAAGTTGGAGTCTTCACAATGGGGAGGAGCTGTATTTGCCCAAGCAGGCTTGGAACGTCTGGGATTAATGAATACCAATATGGCTGTTTTAGACTGGATGATACCCGCACCAGCACAAGGGATAATAGGAGTTGCGGCCCGAATAGAAAACAGAGAAATCAAAGATCTGATTCGTCCTTTAAACTGTGATAATACGACTCTATGTGCCCGTGTAGAGCGCAGTTTTCTAAACACCCTCGAAGGAGGTTGTACTGCCCCAATAGGAGCCCATGCAAGGATTGAAAACAATACAATTCACTTTCATGCAGGCTTGTTTTCATTGGATGGTAGTCAGGTTTTTGAACATAAATCTGAAACAAAACTTGTACATGCGACTGCTCTAGGAAAAAACAGTGCGCTTCAACTTCTTCAAGAAGGAGCTACTCAATTGATGCAAATCATTAAAGCGGAATTAAAATGAGGCTATTGGTGACCAAAAAGTGTAGTCCTTCATTTAAAGACCGAATGGTTCAGCTGGGTTTAACACTTATTGAATATCCATTAATTCGAATAGAACCCCTACCCATTCAGGTTGAAATAGTGGAATCTTCATTGATTTTCACCAGTCAAAATGCCGTTAAATTAGCTTTTGAATCGAAAGAAATCAGCGCCTTACTGCATGGAAAAAACTGCTATTGTGTTGGAGAAAAGACCAAAGTACTTTTAGAAAAAAATGGTCAAAAAGTGCTCAAAATGCATCAAAATGCATCAGATTTGGCTCATTTTTTAGTAAAAAAGGTTAAAAATGATTCTTTTTCATTTTTTTGCGGAAAACAGAGAAGAACAGAAATTGAAGATCTTCTTGGAAGAGAACATATAAAGTTGAGAATTCATGAACTGTACGAAACTCATTTCAGCTCAAAAGTTTTTGAAAATCATTTTGATGGAATCCTTTTTTTTAGTCCTTCTGCTGTGCAGAGTTTTTTTTCCAAAAACCACTGGAATGAACACACGCATGGTTTTTGTATCGGAACCAGTACTGCTAGAGCATTACAACAGTACACTTCCAGTTACAGCGTCGCCAAGACACCCAGCGAAAACCATTTGTTATTAGAAATACAAAACTATTATACCCACCACTATGTTAAAGAATGACCTTTTTTTAAAAGCACTTAGAGGAGAAACTGTACGACGCCCTCCCGTTTGGATGATGCGTCAAGCAGGTCGTTATCTCCCGGATTTTATGGTATTAAAAGATAAATATGATTTTTTTACTCGCTGTCAGACGCCTGAGTTAGCTACAGAAATTACAATAATGCCTATTGATCAAATAGGTCCTGATGCTGCCATTTTATTTAGTGATATATTGGTTGTATTGCAAGCCATGCAGCTAACGGTTGAAATGAAAGAGGGTGTGGGTCCTTGGATTCCAAGTCCAATTCGATCACAAAAAGAGGTGGATCAACTCATTGTTCCTGATATTAACGAACACCTCGGCTATGTTTTAGAAGCAGTAAAAATGACTCAAAGGGAACTGAATGATCGGGTCCCATTAATCGGATTTGCAGGATCTCCATGGACCTTATTATGTTATGCTGTTCAAGGACAGGGATCCAAAACGTTTGACAAGGCAAAAGCATTTTGTTTCAGTCAGCCAGAGGCTGCTCATCAATTACTTCAAAAAATTACAGATACCACCATTTTATATTTAAAAGAAAAGGTAAAAGCAGGTGTGCATGCCGTTCAACTTTTTGATTCTTGGGGAGGTTTGCTTTCGCCTGAGGACTACAATACTTTTTCTTGGCCCTATCTGCAACAAATTATAACTGCCCTTAAAGAGGAAATACCTGTGATTGTCTTTGGAAAAGGATGCTGGTTTGCACTAAACGATATGGCAAAATCTGGAGCTGCAGCACTAGGTGTTGACTGGACCTGTTCCGCTAGAAATGCGCGTTATCTTTCAGGAGGTCAAATCACCCTACAAGGAAATTTTGACCCTTCGAGATTGCTCTCACCCATCCCTGAAATTACAGAAGCAGTCTATAAAATGATTAATGAATTTGGCAAAGACCGCTACATCGTGAACTTGGGTCACGGGATTTTACCAAACATCCCAGTGGACCATGCTAAGGCATTTGTAGATGCTGTAAAATCCTATTATTAATCACAAGGGATGAAAGAACGTTTTTATCAATACATTCAAAACTTGCAAGACCGTATCACTGACGCAATTGAGACACAAGAGGGTAAAGCAAAATTTAAAGAGGACCTTTGGACTCGTCCAGAAGGAGGAGGAGGACGAACAAGAATTCTTGAGAACGGTGAAGTCATTGAAAAAGGTGGGGTAAATATTTCTGCTGTACACGGACCTCTCCCCAAAAGTATGCAGGCCTATTTTAAAGTAGGTGATGTGGACTTTTTTGCCTGTGGACTCAGCTTAGTTTTGCATCCAAAAAATCCTATGGCCCCAACAGTACATGCCAATTGGAGGTATTTTGAAATGTATGACAAAAAAGGTGAACTAATTGAACAATGGTTTGGTGGTGGACAAGACCTAACCCCTTACTATCTTTTTGAAGATGATGTTATTCATTTTCATTCGATTTGTAAAAGAGCCTGCGACGAACATCATCCTCAATTTTACACTGAATTTAAAAAGAAATGTGACTCCTATTTTTACAACAGCCACCGAGAAGAAGCAAGAGGAGTGGGAGGGCTTTTTTTTGATTATCTCAAAAAAGACAGTCAATTTAGTTTGGATGAACGCTACAACTTTGTTACCACTGTTGGTGACTCATTCCTAGAAGCCTATCTGCCGCTGCTTGAAAAAAGAAAAGAAATGACCTTTACACCGGAACAGAGAACTTGGCAAGAGATTAGAAGAGGGCGGTATGTAGAATTCAATTTAGTTCATGACAAGGGAACACTTTTTGGTCTGCGCACCAACGGTAGAATTGAAAGTATTTTAATGAGTTTGCCTCCAAAGGTACAATGGCACTACAATCATCAACCCAAAGATGGTAGTAAAGAGGCACAGCTGCTGGAAGTGTTAAAAAACCCTAGAAATTGGGTTTGATTGAAAGAAAAAGAATAAAAAACATAATATTTTGTACTTTATCCTAACATAATACACCATCCATGAACTCCCTAGACATCTTATTTGTTCTTCCCTTACTAATCATTTTTTCTTATTTGTTTGATGCATTTGCCCGAAAAACAAAATTCCCTTCGGTCATATTACTAATGGTTACTGGTATTTTATTGCGTTTTATCATTTCCTTTTCGGGTTATGACAATTTTGAATTTCTAGACAATCTCATTCCTGTTTTAGGAACTATTGGGTTGATACTTATCGTTTTGGAGGGCGCTATTGAGTTGGAAATTAATCGAAAAAAGTTACCTCTAATAGCAAAGGGATTTTTAGCCGCTTTACTCATACTTATTGCCAATATTTTCTTTTTACAACTTCTGTTTATATCCCTTTTTCAAATGGAGGATGCGGCTGCAGTTTTATATGCCATTCCCCTGGCTGTTATCAGCAGTGCCGTTGTTATTCCCTCTGCAGCAAGCATGTTGAATCACGACAAAGAATTTGTAGTGTATGAATCTACCTTTTCAGATATTTTAGGAATTATGATTTTCAATTATGCGCTCCGCCAGTTGGAATTTGGCCTTCCTCTAGTTGGAGCTGAACCCTTAATCTCGTTAGGTCTTCAAATTGTTGGGGTAATAGTCATTTCTTTATTGATCACCTATGTACTATTTCGCCTTTTGCAGAAAATTGAACATCATGTAAAGTTTTTTTTGATTTTGGCTTTACTCATTTTAGTCTATGCATTTGGAAAATTATTCCACCTTCCCGCATTAGTCACTATTTTCATATTTGGTATTTTTTTAAGCAACGTCAAGAGTTTACTTCCCAAGTTTTTGAGAGCTTATCTCGATCTGGATGCTACACAAAAAGAATTTCATGAATTTCATATCCTAACAGCTGAATCTACTTTTATTGTCCGAACCTTCTTCTTTTTATTTTTTGGTTTTTCAATCCAATTGAGTGCTTTTGATAGTTTTACTCCCCTATTTTATGGGTTATTGGTTTTTTTGGTCATGTTCATTGTTAGGTATCTGTACTTTAGCATAAGTAGTTTTTCCTTAAAACCCAGTCCACTTGTGTATATGTCTCCTAGAGGCTTAATCAGCATTCTACTTTTTCTACAACTCAAAGAAGTTAGCTTTATCAACACAAATCAAAACTATATCGACGAGCGCCTTTTACTGATTGTTATTTTAAGTTCAATGTTCGTAATGTTATTAGGCACTATAAAAAAGCAATCTGCTCCATTTGAAGAGGAAGACGAGGAAGAAAACGCACTGACAGTAGAAATGGAAGTAAATTCTGAAAACTCAACAGATCAAGAAACAACTAATCTATAAAACAACTATGTATCCCATTCAACGCAATAGAAGATTACGAACTAGTCCCAGTTTAAGAGACCTAGTAAGTGAGTACAGCTTAAGCCCAAACGATTTTATTGTCCCTTTATTTGTTGTAGATGGAAAACAGATCAAAGAAGAAATTCCTTCAATGCCTGGTTATTACAGATACAGTGTTGACCTCTTAACAACTCAGGTTAAATCTCTTTGGAAGTTAGGACTCAAGGCTGTTTTACTTTTTGTAAAAGTTCCAGACTCTCTGAAGGACAACAAGGGCACAGAAGCTTTAAATCCAAAAGGTCTAATGCAAAAAGCGATACAAACAGTGAAAGAAGCTGTTCCGGAGATGGTTGTTATGACTGATGTTGCCTTAGACCCATACTCTTCATTTGGTCACGACGGTATAGTTCAGGAAGGTCGGATTTTAAATGATGAAACTGTAGATGTCTTGGCTAAAATGGCACTCTCACATGCACAGGCAGGAGCTGATGTTGTTGCGCCCAGTGATATGATGGATGGACGAATTCTTAAAATAAGAGAAACTCTAGAGGAAAATTCTTTTACCGATACTGTAATCATGAGCTACAGCGCTAAATATGCCTCTGGGTTTTATGGTCCCTTTCGAGATGCATTGGATTCAGCACCAGGATTTGGGGATAAAAAAACCTATCAAATGGATTTTAGCAATCGCAAAGAGGCACTGGTAGAAACCCAAAGAGACATCAAAGAAGGAGCAGATATAGTTATGGTAAAACCCGGTTTGGCCTACTTAGACATTATTCGTGATTTAAGAGAGGAAGTTTCCGTTCCTATCGCTGCCTATCAGGTAAGTGGAGAGTATGCAATGCTCAAGGCAGCAGCAGCAAAAGGGTGGCTCGATCACGATCAAATAATGATGGAACAACTTATCAGTTTTAAAAGAGCAGGAGCCTCTCTTATTGCTTCGTATTTTGCAGAAGCAACTGTTAAACTGCTCTAAAAAAGAGTTACTTTTAATTTAAAATAGTAATTTAGTCAAGA
>Ga0233451_10000021_pt1 | contig 145604 bp, 113 predicted proteins | sample 011ome_29_FD_183052 | JGI IMG/M metagenome (GOLD analysis project Ga0233451, IMG submission 183052) | Coastal salt marsh microbial communities from the Groves Creek Marsh, Skidaway Island, Georgia - 011504CT (spades assembly) | ecosystem: Environmental > Aquatic > Marine > Intertidal zone >... | reverse complement strand
TTTCTTTTTTAATTTACGTCTACCGTAGACTTCTATATATGATCATGATGAGTAACTACCGTATGATCATAAATTCTTGTGTTTTGTTTTCCTGCGTTCTTTTTTTTATTTTTTCAATTTTTTTGTCCTCATCAGCTGTCACCATTAATGGGTGATTTTTTTTGTCTCACTGTCTGTCCTCGGGGAAAGTGGTATAGTTTGAAAGTTTCGCATTTTCCGACTTCGCTGAATAATTTGAACTGTGCTTTTGCATATTCGGACACGGGACTTTTGCCTGGTAACAACTGTGTTCTTTGTAGTATGAGGTTTGGTAACAAATATTTTCCACTTGAATTCTAGTATTATCAACGACACATCTGCTCGTTGAATGAAAATAGCTATTTGTGACAACTTTGGACAAAAGAATAATAAAAAATGGTTTGAGCGGAGCCGAAAGTCTAAAAATTCCTAATAACATGGTTAAGTCTGACAGGACAACTTTGAAGTGTTTTGAAGATAAACAAAGCGAATCAAAGCAACTATGGGCTGATAAGTATAAGCCAACTCGAATCTCAGAGCTGATCGGGAATGGTAGGTGCGTAGCCGATCTGCGGCGATGGCTTCTTGAGTGGCAAAATAAACAAGGAAATAAAGAGAAGAAAAACAAGTGTAAAGCCGTGCTGATTAGTGGTCCTCCAGGTATAGGCAAGACTTCTTCCGCTATTATAGTTTGCACGCAACTTGGTTTTAGTGTCATGGAAGTAAACGCAAGCGATTCAAGAAATAAAGCTTCAAAGGATGTTCAAACAGGTTTATCTGGTTCAACTTCAAACCAAGTCAAAGAATTGGTCACTAATCGGGGTCTCAATTTTTTGAAAACAACGATTCATAAAAATCAAGTATTAATAATGGATGAAGTCGATGGAATGAGTGCAGGCGATCGTGGTGGAATATCTGACCTCATTGATACGATAAAACGCTCGAAAATTCCAATAATTTGTATCTGTAACGATCGTTATTCACAAAAGTTAAAGGCTTTGCAAAATCACTGTTTTGAACTCAACTTTCAGCGACCTACAAAGCAACAAATACATGGACGCTTGTCCCTCATTATGAAAGAAGAAAATTTTCACATGCAATCTAATGAGTTGGATACTGTAATTGAGTCATGTAATGGAGATATTCGACTGATTCTCAATCAGCTTCAATTGAGAAAGCTAAGAACAGGTTCACTCTCAATTTCTGGTGGAAAGCAACTGAAAGATATTAATTTGGGAGTACTTTCAATTGTAGATGTACTTATGGGATATGGTGCTTCAAGCCAAACCATTGACCGTCGTATAGCATTATGTTTCAACGAGCCTGATTTAGTTCCATTGTATATACAGGAAAACTTTCCCCAAATGAGGCCAACACACTGTTGCTCGGATCTTCAAAGGCTCATATTTTTAGGTGCAGCTTCCTGTGCGTTATCTGATGGTGACTTGGTCTATTCGCTGGTTCGATCAAAACAACTTTGGGAGCTTGCATCTTGCAGTAATCTCTTAGCGTGCATTATTCCTTCTTCAATCGTATCTGGAGTTCGTGAGACTTTCAACTTATTTCCAGGTGAACGTAATTTTCACCGATTTCCTGCTTGGCTCGGTAAGAATTCTTCAAGTTCTAAAATGCGGCGTCTACTGAATGAAATGCATGGTCATATGATAAGTAAAGGAGCACTTAAATCCAGCTCTAATGTACTCAGACAACATTATATTCCTTTACTTCGATCATATACAACGATACCACTTCTTTCAAAACATGTTGGGGGCTTGAACAATCGTGGAATACAAGATGCAGTGCGCTTTATGAGAGTATATGGAATTACAAGAGTTGACTGGGATTCATTGAATGAACTCCGTAAATTTAGTGGAAAAGGTCCCGCTTTTGAAGACAGTATTCAAATATCAGCATCAACCAAATCTTCCTTCACGCGTGAATGTAATAAGATCTTGGATCAGGTTCCTACAAAGCATGAACTAAAATTGCAGGATGGTTATTCAAGTGATGGGAATCAAGAATAAGACAGAAAACAAAGTGTTGAAATATGTTTTAGGACCCGTTTCAATATCCAAGCCTGTAGACAAAATATATTAAATTTACGCTCTATTGCGCTAGTCGATTTTGAATAGATTGCTTGTGACTCATGATGTTATCCAGAGCTGTAAGAATTTGGTGTTGTACTTTTGTCTTCTCGCTTGAGCATGATAATTTGAGGTCCATATAAAGCACCTTCAGAAATGCATAAGCAATAAGAACACTTTGGTTTCCCACGTTTTACCTGTAGTGATTTTACTTGTTTTTCCGAGATACTCAAGTCTTTTGAAAGAAGTTTTCGTAGTGAAACAATCTGAAAAAGAAGTTTCAAGTTTGCAACAAAAAGAGCAATGTAAAAAGCTGTGAAAAATTACCTCGTTCTCAGAATTTTTAGCAGTATTTGTGATGGAATCGACAACTTGCTCCACTCGTAATCTTTCGTTTTCGCATTGTTGTTCTTTGGAACGAATGTTATGTTGAATGGAGTATACTGTCTCTTTTCTGTACTCAAAAGTTAAGTAATGCTTGGTGAAATTTCAAAGGTGTACTTCTGAGAGATACTTTCTTTCAACATTTTATAATTTTCTTGAGTCGTAAGAGCTTCATTTTCAAGTCCTCTGTCAAAGATTAAGAAATATCTTGAAATCCAAGGCGATCTCTCACCTTATAGAATATGAAATATTTTTCAAAGTTTCGTGCAATAATAAAAGCATGTTACTCAACCCACTTTCAGCCTGTTAAAATATGATAAATGTACTATTTTCTGAAAAAATTGAACGTCCTACCCGAATTTTAGTACTCACTGAAAGGTCCTTGAGATTTCGTGTGAGCGGCCGTTGAAATTTAATATTAGCGGCAACGTTGCATCTGGGAACTTTCAACAATAAAATATTGTATCTACTGATCTGATCATCAATAGTTAAATCTATGTTTCTTTTGTCGTGCATCTCTTCAATTTCTACTGAGAGTTCAGATTCTTTCCCATGATATGCATTGATTAACTTTTGAACTTCAATCATCTGAGAATAAAAATCAGCAAACATATGAAAAATACTTTCTGAATACCTTTAATTCTTGATCTGTTCTTTCTACATGAACATTAATTCTTGTAAAATTTTCAGAGGCACGTGTTGATAACTTAATCTAAATAGTACATGTTAGAGTTATTTTTTACGTCTCAAATCTAAGAGTCCTTTCTACCTTCGTAGCTTTGCATGCTCGTTCGCTTCTAATTCGCAGGGTACCTATGTACGATAATTTTTCTGCGTTAGCCAAAATCTTGTTACTAAGAGTTGTTTTAGTAGACTCAAAAGATTTCTACAATGTAATACTCAAATCAAAGCCCAATCAAAGCTAGATAAATCCGGTATACCTTTGATGAATGCAACAACTTAGACTGAGGAACCAAGCTAGATATATGACTACGCAATTTTTGGTTATCCTAAAAGAACTCAGCTAAATCTTTTGGCAAATTATCCAATAAAAAGGTTACCTGTAAAATCTGCTCAACGTTCTTACGCATTGAGGCAAATTTCATGGAATAATTTGATCCAATACGATTGCATATTTCTGATGTGAAACCGGAACTTTCATCGCCAGACAAAAAAGTCTGAATTGTTGAGCTTTTTATTATTAATGAAAAATAGAATGTAACTTTGCCTACCTCATATAGTTCAATGCTACTTGTATTGAATTCACCGTTAAACTCCTACAATTTACAATTAATTCTGTACAATCAAATTTAAAAAAGTGTGCCTTATCTCTGCTCTGACACAGTGATACATAATCGCAAAGCTCTACCACCCAACTACTTATAACTGTTTGGAAAGGAGAAATACTTTTATCCACGAAAGGAAAAAAAGTATCCTTCGGAATTATGACAGGATAATTCAAGGATTTCAATATAAGCGGTAAATCTTCATCGGCTTTTTGACCAAACTTCAAATTTTGATCTAGTTGGTTCAGTAGAAAGTGAAACACGGCAATTGCACTTTTGAAGGAATAACTTCCGAAAGAATCTAACGAGTTGATTGTGCACCCTCTCTTTTTCAAAAAAGAACTAAATTTCCCCTTGCTGATGTCCAAATAATCCTCATCGTAGATAGGACGGGGATCAGAAATCCGCTTAGTAGCCCGCATGCGACTCCTTACTTTCTAGTGAAAAGCAGCACCTCTTGATAATTGATTTTTTTCGAAATCTTTTCTGACGACGAATATAAAGGAGCGTGAAGACTATGTTGTGTTATTGTTTTTAAATCTTTTCTGTGAGAATGGTGTGAATTTAGCTTTATGGAATTTTTGGTCGTTTTGTGCTTATAAAAAAAAGAGTCTCTTTGAAAACTCTAATCGGGCTTGAGTAACTGTATCATCCAATTCCACAAATCGTGCTGATCCTCAGTCTTGTTCTTTTCTGAACGTACAACCCTATAAAGATTAAACGATATCGAGGGACGGATCTATCGTGAGTGCGTAGACTTTGTTTGACCTTTACAAAGAAGAAAACAATACACCGTTTACGAAGTTACGACGACCGATTTTCCCTTTTTCCGCTCGGTGCGGTGAAAACAAAAATCCAAAAAATTTTGTAATTTTTTGAATTTTGAAAATATCGCCCCTATCACGCCCTTAGGAATTCCGTCGTCCATAATCTCTTAAACACATGGCATAATAGAAATAACAATAAAACACAAATCAACAAAAATCATAGTAAACAAGCAAAACAGTAAACAGTCAAGTCAGTCAAAACAGTTACAACACATTTCGTCTTTCAACTTAATTTGACTTCACAAGAAGAAAACATAAAAAGTTGCGCGCAGCTTTGCCAATACTTCTGCGCTTTAACAACACTATTTAAAAACTAAGACAATCTTAAACCGATATTATCATGTCAGGTAAAGGTGCTAAAGGACTTTCAGGAAAAGGACTTTCGGGGAAAGGGGCGAAAGGAACGATGTCCGATAAAAAGGGGGACAAGAAAAAACCAACTTCCCGGTCTGTAAAAGCTGGCCTACAATTTCCAGTTGGACGTATCCACCGTTTTCTCAAGGTAATTGCCAGTGTTGTAGTTCTAGTTCTATTACGTTGCTAGCATCACGAACGATCTTGTCGAGTGATGATTTCAGAAACAAATCGCCTAAAAATTTCGACCGTTGACACAATTTTTAATTCCTGTTTTTACAGAATCGTGCTGCTTCTGGCGGCCGTGTAGGCGCAACTGCTGCAGTTTACTCAGCTGCCATTTTAGGTGCGCGCATATATGTGAATAAATTGTTTTATTTAAATGTTCCGTAGAGTATCTCACGGCAGAAGTTCTCGAACTTGCCGGGAATGCTTCTAAAGATTTGAAGGTACCGAGATAGCACCTCCTGACGTATTCCACTTATAATTTTTCGAAAGGTCAAACGTATCACCCCACGTCATTTGCAGCTTGCAATTCGTGGAGACGAGGAACTCGATACCCTTATCAAAGCTACAATCGCGGGTGGTGGTGTCATCCCACACATTCACAAGTCACTAATCAATAAATCTTCAAAGAAGAGTGATTAGATTCTCAAAGCATTACCTTTTTCTCAGTACGGAAGTTACATAACCATCACAAAGTGTTCCTTTTACTTTCTTTGCGTGAGCTGAGTTTATTTTATGTACTTAATAAATATACAAATACAAAAGTTTGCTAGTTCTATTCACCCTCTTCAACTAAGCTTGGTTATTAGTATATTGAATAGCAATAGCACGTTATCACCTCCTCTTCAGGCTCTTCCACTTTTTGCATAAACGAGTAAAAGCTCTAAAAAAAGTCTTGTTTGATTCCCACCACTACAATTTATAGAATGGCTATACATATTTTATCTCTGCAAACTTCTTCAAATCACTTATTTCCTCCATTTTCTTCGAAACTTTAGCTTGGACTGCACGGAGGTATATACTTCGTTAAAATATCTGTCCTCAACAAGACTTCGTAAAAGCTGAAGTACTTCAAGTGCAAGTTCTCTATGTTCGATTGAAATTCCGTTAACTTTAGGATCGATGCATATATAGCACGGGAATATGAGCTCATAAAGGATGCTGGGATGAGAAAACAACATTTCAACATCAATTCCAGCGATAATTCCAGCGAGACAACGTATGCTCACTTCACGAATGCAGTTACTTGCCACAATACAGTATCTGCCAACTCTTTGTACAAATGTGATTCCTTTGTTTGCTCTCATTTCTGTACTCTTCTCGGTCAAGCTAGCATTCTTAGAAAGAAATAGCAATGTAATCGACGCGATATTCTTTGCATTCTGTCTTAAAACTTCCAGCTCTATTGATATGTCACTGCTCTTGAAGTTATTCTCGAATAGTAGCATCGAATTATTTACAGCAAGTTCTAAGTAAACATCATCATGCTGAAAAGAAAGATTTTCCGAATTCAATGAATAATCATCTCCACGCATTTTTAAGTATTGACCCAATATTCGCGTCGATGATGACTGAAGCCATTCATGCTCATGTTTTAAAAGTTGAACTATTAAGAAAATTGTCTTTTCTATTTTTATCTCTCGGTATTTAAAAAACTGAGGTGTTACTACCCATAATCTTTCGATAAATAATAAAAGATTGTATTGGAGCAACCATTTCTCATCTTTATTGAAATTTTGAATTTCTAATACAGAAAGAATTTGCGGCCAAATGCTTCTGATCGTACTTATTACCTTCTCTGGACAAATTTCTAATGCTACATTCATTACCTGGACTGAAAGTCGCTTCAACGTCATACTTTGCTCTTCTGTGAACCATTTCTGTAACCAAGTTAAAAAGATGTTAGCCTTTTCTTCACTAATACACGACAGAAGAGCAGCAATAGTTTCCCCTGCACCCCGTCGACATATACTGGAGGCATCAGTACCCAGTTGAACAATTAGAGGAACAAACATAACTTCTGCTGTATCTCTCAAGACACTTTTTGGAAATTTCAAAATCACGGCGTGCAGTGTATTGAGTACGGATGCTCTCCCGACAGGACACTCATACTTCAGATTTGCAATAAGCTGTTCTAAATAGTCCTGTAACCTTCTAGCTCCAAGTGGATAATCAAGTAAAAACTGGAGAAAAGTTTGAGCACACATTTTCCTTGAATGCTCGGAGGTTCCAGTTGCGACTAAACAGCAGATCCCATCCATTCCTGTATATATTTCTGACAGAAGTGGTCGACGTGACAAAATAGCACGCAATACAGAATGGCATACTGAAGTACTACTCTCGACTTCTATGTTATCAAAAGCGTAACCAAGAACCACACGGTACTGAGCATTTGACGGAGATACATTGGCATATCTTGACATTAGATTTGAGAGAAGTCGAAGGCAATCTTGAGCAAGTTGTGGATCACTACCTGATGCATTCAATAGAGCAAGGATCCGCCTAATTAATGAATCTGGATTGTGCTCAAACTTACTCAATCTCATATTCGTCAAGTCAGAAAGAATTTGTAAACATAGAAGAGGAATTTCATGATTCGCACAGTTCATCAAACGAAATAGTACAGGAACTATATCCTCTAATATATTAAAGTACTCCTTCCTTTCACCATCCGGAATGTTTTTTGTTGAGAAGTGCTTCAGTACACCTTTGATCAACCTCAAAGCAAACAAAACAATAACAGGATTATTATTTATAACAGTAGTATTGATTTCTTGCGTTGTAGATATATTTTCATCCGCAACAATATTATCAAAGGAAAGAAATTCAGCAGAAGAATCAATTGACAAAATGGATCTGGCCACTACAAGAATTTCTTTCCCTTCAAGATTTTTTCTGACTAAAATACCTTTATGAATAGAAAACAGAATCTGTTCAATCTTACGATTACTTTGAATATTTCCAAAGTCATGGAGACGTCTGGTGACCAATGAGAGCAATATTGGCATTGAAGCAGGGAAAGACGCTCTTACAGAAAGCAGCTCAATGGATTCAAGCGACCGTGAGTGACGAGCTTCTGGAATCTTTGCAGTAATTTTTGCGATCTCTCGTGCTTCAGAAACTTCACCAAAAATATCTGCATCTAGTATTGGTAACACTTCTGGGAGAAAAGCATCGACTTCTACATTTTGTGCCTCTAAAGTAGTTACTTTTAGAATATCATAAGTTATTGACCCGAGGACATGTAGTTGGAAACCATTTAGAAGTTGAGCACGCAGGATTCTGATAACGTACGGCACATAAGGAGCTCCAAAAACTCTAGCGACATTTGATAACGACACTCTTGCCGCATCCCTTATGCCTTGGGATCGATCAACTAAACTTACGCACAACAGCAATATAAGTCTTTGAAGGTGTATCTTCAATTCATGCTCTGGAAGAAAGCTGAGGATATGTGCACATGAAAGAACCAGCGCAGGAGATACTTCTTTTTTAATCGATCCGATCTCATTCTCACGATCCGGCAAAAACTTTATTAATTTTGGATAAAATTCTTTAAAAAGATCTCGAAATTTTTCTTGATCTTCGAGGTTCGAAAAGCGATCCAAATTTTCAAGAACAGAAGCAAATGCACGTAAATATGCACTATTTTGAAGGTAGCCACTGTAAAATTTACGAAATAGTTTGCGCAGAATATCTTTAAACGCAGGCCATGGTAGTTTCGATGAAATCTGACGAACTACAGATACAGCTGTTGCTGCAACATTTGATACAGGATCTGCCAGACACATTAAGACAATAGGTATATAATAGTCCAAAACAGTTGATAAACGGCACTCTGACGATGTAGAAGCACTCTCTAGCTGAGTTAGAGCACGAGTGCGTCGATGCGACTGTAGATGTGTAATATTTATGAAAAAGTCCGTCTCAGAATCACTTTTGGACAATACGCTCAAACCGGGAGCGCAATGAGGCTGTGTCTTTGCAAGATGACCAACGAGATGAATAGCAACTGATCTTTTACTTTTCTCGGAGCTATTCATTGACCTCTTGATTCCTGGTAATACTATTTCAGAATATACTAAGGTAAATGTATCTTTACACGAAGGGATCGAAAGAGCATCGATGAAATTTTGAACTGTTGACTGCGCAGCATGACAAATAGCGAAGTCAGACGAATCTAAGTCATGCAAAGCTTGAAAAAGAATTGCTTTCATATTTTGTTGAGAATTTGCACAAAACCAGTTCGTCGTCAATTTTTCATAAGCTTTAAGCCTCATTTCAAAATTAACCTCCTCTAAACTATTTTCCACAGTCGAATTCAGTTTCCGAAGAATCTTTGTCGACACCCAAAGAGAATCAAAATTCTTTGCTATTGCAGAAAGCGCATCAATTATTTCCGATCGCACACTGATACTTCGTACTTTGCTTAGAAATGGAATTATCAATGCCCAGAATTTATCGATATCTTTGGGATTTACAATTGCTGAAGAGTCCAAAAAAGCTGTAGAAAATCCCAAGAGTAATTTTGATAGCATACCTTCGTCTAGTCTCGGAAATGTAGCGAGTCTATCTAAAGATACAATAGTTGCATGAACTGCATTTTTACCTCCCAAGGTAAGACTCAAACGACTTACCAATGTGAAGGTATGTTCTAACTTCAAATTGAATCGGCTTCGCACCCATTTACCCGCACGATTTGGATTTTGAATAGGATGTAAAACAAGTATTTGAAGCGATTCAAACAGTTCTTTTGAATGTTTCATCAGGATCTGTTTAGCCATCTTTTTGTTTCCAACATTGTCAATTTCTGTATGACACGTAAGACTCTCAGCAATATCTAAACATAAGACACGACTTTGTTCAGAAGCGACTTCGGATTTTAAAGTCTCCCAAACAAACTTGAGGCTTGATGTGGATTCCTCAACACTCAGAAAGGTTAACAAGAGATGATGACTAGAAGCTAAAGATCTCACGAGCTGTAAAATAACCGGTGGTATTGATGCACTACACTCATTTGAAAGACGAAGCAGTAGCGGTTTCATGATGTAAACCAAATCATTGAAGTATACACGAAATTCAAATTGAGGATGCCTAATAAGTAAATCTGCCAGCACTCGTAAAGAATAGGTGCGAACATTTCTTGCATGTTTCCTTTCATCTCTATGTAATGTAGCATCTAAGATGCAATTTTTATTTTGATCCACTCTATCTGTATTATATGAAGTACAAGGTGATGCTGTTTTATTGACTTTTATAAACCTCTCATGTTCACAAATACCCGCCACAGTACAGATAAGCCTCATAGATATTGGCACAATAACTTGTATATATTCGAGTACATGCTCACCCAAGTAATACAACAAATCCTCCAAATTTCTAAAAAATATATTAATGGATTTCATTGACAACATTGAGAAGTCAAGGCACGTTTCAAGACAACTTTCTTCCCTGAAATCATTTTCAATTGCCAGATGAATCATATCATCTAAAACTAACTGATTATGAATTACAATTGAGAAAAACGTACGCATCAATGGAAGAACCTCTCTGGAATCTAGTTCTGCCATCCATGAGTATGAAGCCTTACGGATGGAAATATTTCTACTTGAACCTTTGCGCAAGCGTGGAAGCAAAATTTGAATAACAAGAGGCACAATCTTCGATCGATGTTGTTTTTCTATCACAGTAATACCAAGCTTTTGCTCTGACACATGTCCTGGAAAACATAAGCTTGTGAGAGCTTGCTTAGTCGTTTTCGGAGTAGCAATTGCTTGTAGATGAACAATAATATCGCGTGTAAGATATGGGAAATCCCAATGTCCTAAACAACGGATTGCCAAACATGCTAACTGTGGATCATTTGATTGAAGCATCTCCAGCAGCTTACAATAAATCTCACTACACTCTTGAAATCCAAGAAAGCTATAACCTCCTCTAAGTGAATTATCAAAAGAATGAAGCCATTTTTGCATACCAGTCTTCCAAGCAAAACAATTAGTATTGATTTCCCACTTTGTGTATTTTAAGAACTCGGCTGAAATTCGATGATAAAAAACACTATCCGAGAACGAAAATTTGGAAAGAGTATCTAAGAGTAAATTAAGCCGAATCCACGGATTTAATCCATACTCTACCTGATTAATTTGAAGTGCTATAAATTCTTGCACTTCGATTTCATCTATTTGAACATCTAAGTTCGGAATTTTCGATTCGTTTTTATTTACTAGCTCCAAATTGCACTCCAGCTGTGTTTCTTCGAGATGAAAAATAAAGACTTCGCGAGCCTCTGCGTACATATTAAGAAGCATTCCCAGGGTCGATATTATGGATGGCCACAATGTAGAAAGCTTAATATTTAAAGCACCAATACATACACTCATTATTAGTTTTATAGATTGATGTGGAATAGTAGTGGAACTCAGAGATCGAGAGACAGCCTGAAGCATAACTTCATATTGCCTCAAGTTGGAGAGGAGCTTGGTACTTTTTCCTGGGTCTTGTGCATTCAAAATGCAAAATTTTGAAAGTATATCCTTCACTACCATCCATGATTTTTCTTTCTCATCCACCATTAAAACACTCAAATATTTGAGGTTAGCATATCGCACGTGGCGATTAGATGAAGTAAGTCCTCCAAAATTTTCTGGAATTGCTGCTTTCAAAAAGATCATACTAGTATTCAGCATATGCTTGGATTCAAGAAGCTCTGTAGCACATAGTAACGGTCCTGAATAAAGCCGTGAAATTTTAATTACCCTGAAAAACAAACGAGGATAGATGGTTTCAGCATACTGAGAAGTAACATTTGAAAGTTTATTTAGAGTCACAAGAGCTTGAAGTCCCGCTACTAGAATTGCAAAAGTAGGTTTGATTGCTTCATCTTCAGTAATCTTCTTTTCTTCTTGTAAAGTTTCTAACTTTGTGAGAGCGTAATCTAGTATGCTTTCAACAATGGAGTGGCATGCTTCAAACTCCACACAAAACGGTGCAACTCGTACAGCGCCCCATAGAACACTCAGAGGATAAACACAAGATTGGTGCGTTTGTAATATGTTGATAATTTTCACATGATTAATTTCATTTTCGACCAAAAAATCTCTGTCGACACAATTGCACTCCAATAATATTCGGCACGATTCAGAAGTAATTGCAATACCAACGTCTGATACTTCTTCTAAAAATTTGACCAAACAAACGGAGGTAAAAATTTTAAGCATATTCATTGCTGCAGGATTTTGGAGTCTTGCTCTCTGATTTAGACCTTTTAGATACTTTACAATTGAGTGGGAAGAGGCGATCGAAATCAACCTCACCCATTGAATCGCCCTTTCTGCCATTTTAAATGGTCCAGCACTTGATCCATACACAATATTGTGTGCATCACATATATTGAAAATGAGTTCGAATAGAGTTTGCTGTATCGAGTCATCTTGATTCATAACCTTTGAGATACAATAGAATTCGAGAGTAAGTTCAAAAACTTCAAAGATAGGCATAAAGTTTTCGACAGCAGATCCATTGTTGTGTTTCACCATCATCGAAACCAATTTCATGTGATAATTTATTTTATTTGCGTTACTTTTTTCACTCTGAAGGTTCGTTCGAATAGCAGAAAGTAAGGTGTCCCATAATATTCCAAGTCTTCCCCTCCGTCCAAAGCTGCAAACTTTTCGCAACATTTCATTTGCTACTTCGAATAAATGGGATTCAGCGAAGAGTTCTGTATCAGGATCAAATATCACAGTAAAAATTTTGGTGGAGGTGGAATGTAGACCATGAGCTGCGCCACGAACTGTCTCAGCAAGAAGTGCACCGGCGCTTTCGCATTTCACGCTACTCGCAGTGTTGAAATTAGATATTTCTAATTTATCTTTTCCAGTATCACCTTCAATTTCTCGTAGAATCTTTAAAATTCCAATCGAAATTTGGACTTGTGTGGCTCTCCTCAAGATCAAAGCAAGTCCTTGAACGGTGAAAGAACGGATATTTGCTGATTTGTGCATCCTTAAATTCTTCGTAATTCGCAATGTTCCTGAAATATCACGAGATAAATCCTCATGAAGTAACTTGCACAGGCGTGCAAAGCAAGTAAATAGTTGTTTAAGAATCTCAGGTTCATGCTCGACGCCTTCCTTTATTAAACTCTCAAATTTAATCATAGCTTCAGGAAAATATTTCAAAAATTCTCTACCAACATCCCGTGATATTGCTTCTAATAAGTCAAAAAGAGCCTCAAATGAGTTCTTGGATTGAATACAAAAACGCCTTAACAAGGATTGGACGAGAACATCTTGATGGAGCAATATTTGTGGAAGTGTCTCTGAAATTTCCCGAACTTCTGAAACATAGTCGATAAAATCTTTCCGAAAATTCAGCTCAGACCATTTCAGTAAAGCATCCTTGAAGAAGGAACAAGTCTTACACTTAGATTTCTTGACTTGATTCAACCTGTTAAGAGTGACTCTCACTTCCGAGATTTGTTCTGAAAAGTTTTGGGTCATGGTTATTTCTTTGAAGATGAAAAGATTTTCAAGAACTTTGGACCAATATGGAACGACAGTAGGCTTCGAAGAAGAATTCTGAACAGATTGGTATATTGTAACTGTTCTTTAGATTTATCTTTACAATGTGCGTGTAACTGGCCGAAGGCATGCGTACAGACTCTCATGGCCTAAGATTCGTGAGTTTTTTTGGAGCCGCAATTCTGTCTTTCTGTGTGCCTGCTTCGGATTTTCGGTTCAGGGGGATTTGTTGTCTTTAGGGTGTCAATTTTTTTATAATTTCTTTCCCAGGAAACCTTCCAAATTCCATAACTGGACAGTCCGAGAAAGTTGAAGACTGGTTAACGTGAACTTAAACGAACGCTTTGCTATCAACAATTTTGTCTGTGATTGATAATAAATTTCGTAGTATCCGAGATTCCACACTGATAGATTTTTAGATACGAGCTATTCATTCAGAAAAATATCTCCAATTTTCAATTTCCCCGCCTTGATTTCAAAAGAAGATGAACATTTTTCGTTTTGGTATGTTTCTGCTACTTTACCTTTTCAGGCAACAAACTTTGCTGAGCCTTTAAACTAACACTCTTTCTCACTACTTTCAGCCGGAGATATGACGCACTTACTAAGTATAATAGTGAGTATTTTTATGACCATACTTTGAGAAGAGTTTTCTAATGAACGCTGCACAGGTCCTCCTTCTTAAAATCCATGCAACAAAGAATTGTTCTGGAGTTTCTCTCAAAACACAAGAACTCTATGCGATCGTGTTTGTTACTAGATATCTCGATCTATTGTTTTCTTTCATTAGTTTGTATAACACGATAATGAAGTTGATTTTTATAGGTTCTAGCGCGTGCATCATTTGGTATATCCGTTTTCACAGGGTTGTCAGCCAAACTTATGATAGGGAGCAAGATACGTTCCGAGTAATATTTCTGATACTGCCTTGCCTCCTACTTGGAATATTCATAAATCATGAGTTCACAATAACCGAAATTTTATGGACTTTCTCCATCTACCTTGAAGCTGTCGCTATTCTACCGCAACTTGTTTTATTGCAACGTACAAAAAATGTTGATACGCTTACGGGAAATTATGTATTCTTACTCGGAGGGTATAGGGCGCTTTACCTATTAAACTGGATTTATCGCTTTCTCACAGAGCCGGGTTATCGGCAATGGATTGTTTGGATCAGTGGGACTATACAAACCGCAATATATTGCGATTTCTTTTACTACTATTTCCAGTCTTGGAGGCGAAATGAAAAATTGTCTTTACCCAGTTAGTTCTAAATTCAATCTTCCGCTGGAAAGTTGTTGAATCACGAAGATTGATACTTTATCAAGCGGTTATTATTAATATTAATTATTAATATAAAACTAAATTTATTTTATACTTCATAATTTGGGAAGCTACAATATCTTTAATTACATCGCGCAATAATATCCACACTCCTAGAACCATTGCTTTCAACTGCTTCACTGACTTTACCTTCAACAAATAAGTTTATCTGACATGTGTTAACAAATTACAAAACTTTCATGTAGATGAAAAATTGCTCTCACCGTTTCTGTAAACTTGTTCAAGTTCCTTACTGCGAAGAAAAATCGTGACCATTGAGGACAGTCAAAATTAGCGAGAGATACGTGGAGTAATCCACCCTGGATATTTAATTTTTGATACGGATAATTCAACAGTTAATTAGATATTACCCTCATGCTTTTCTGCCATGAAATCAAACCTTCTTCACTTTTATATTGCTCACTTTCACTTTGTGAAACTAGAAAGTACGTAAAAAATTTTCAAAATATTAATTCTTGAATCAGACCAGACATCATCAAATCAGACTTGCCAGAAACAGTTGTACTTGCTTCCTTCATGGCATTCAAATAAGTATCAGAGTGCATTTCCTTTTCTGCAAACCTTATACCTTAAATTTTGTAAGAAGTGCTTCCAGTGTGGGAATAACTTTAATCAAAACAGAAGACCCTGTGAGGCAAAATTTGGCAAATTCCAAGGGAGAAACTAAAGAATACCTGGAGGAATATCTACGAAGAAAAGATATACATTCTTTTTTCTATCAGCAGGTAAAAGCTGAAATGAACCAAAATCACTCTGCATTAATTGATTGTAGCAGAAATTCAAAATCGACTTAATTCCCTTACTATTTCTTTCTTATGATTTAACTTTTTCCATTTTCCTTGGTAAAGATTATGTAGAAGTAGAGCACATTTACTGGAAACAAAAACATCACATGGCCAATCTGCTCCACACCGTTCTGACCAAAGCATTTTGTATTCCCACGAAGATGGAACACTGAATCCATTTGCAACCCTCTGCGTTCCAAAATAATTTTGAGAGCGACATGGACCCTTAACAACTTTTTGATTAGAGTTGTTTGAATATCATGTGAAAAATAACCTTATACTCTTCTGGAGGTTGACACCATCCACCAGATGTAGCTAGCCACTTTGTCGGACAAGCTTGCTCGTAGTTCTGTAGAGGTGAAAAATTAATCATTGTTCTCAAAATGTTCAAAAAATCCGAAGTGGAGAATTTCAGTGCTGCTTCGTTTACCTTTTGAATGCACTCATCAACAGTGAGAGTAATTCCGATATTCACTTTCTATATAACTTCAAATTATAAAACTCGATCTCATAAGAAAAGCTGGTACATTTCTCCGTGAAACAATGCTTTCGTCAAGTTGTATTTGCCAGTATAGCATTACTCCGTAGCAACTGAATTGAGAAAATCCAGGGTCTCTCCCACTGAGCTGGAATGGAGTTATTGCAAAATAATTATGCCAAGTTCAAGAAACCTTAAAATCATTATTTCTTTGTGTGGGAATTTCTCCTGACTTTACAAATATCTAATTTAAGAAGGATATAAGATGATAGTTCAAATTAAAAATGAGTATACCGTAATATTACTTTCACTTCTATGTTCAATGCTATTCGTATGAATAGTCAATCTCGTTCCTTTACCGATATAGGCCGACATTACTCTGTAAATATGCAAAAAAAAATATCCTCTACAAAATCGAATTCACAGCAAATACAGTACCTATAATTTCCCGAATTAACTTCGACTGCTAAACATGTTCCACGTTGAGAAGCACAATCAAAGTCCTAGGATGTGATTAATCATAGCTAAAGAATAGATATAGATACCTTTTTACCTTCCAATTCTCAGAACTTTGATCCCATAAATTGAGTTGAATTGCGACACAGCGTGTTAAAGTCCAGAGAAAAATAAATACTAGCTCCTTTCCAGTTGTCATTGTCTTGACCTTACTTCAATTTGAAGAAAAACACTTTACTTCTAACGGCGTCACTCGTTTGTATCATCACAGAACAGCATAATCATCACTCTGTATTTAACATGACGTCTCTGCAAAATAGTATTAGTAGGGAGCGACTCAAGTGTCCAGAAAACTTCAATATTGGATTATCCAACTAAAAACTCAGGTAAAAATGAAAATGTTTACCTTTTCTCCGGTTAAATTGAACTTGACGTAATATATGTTAAATAACAGTACAGTAAAGGTGAATCTGTCGAGATAAGAGCTGACAAACGAAGAAGAAACACTAATAGAACAACAGTAAGAGTGCTTATTTCTTTAGTTCTCAAAGAGCTTTTAAGATGGATTGTACCTTTCTCTTTTGAAACGTCGACTATCGTATGCATAACTGTTTTAACAGTTTTATTTTTCTTCGTTTTCTTTCGATGCTGTCGTTCATTGTTTTTTCAAAACATTTATGTTTATATATTTAAATTTGAAGTGAGTAGGTTATAGAGCTGGGATGCCCGAGTGGTCTAAGGGGCCAGACTCAAGTAAAATTTGCTTCTTGACAAAAATTCAAGATTTCTGGTAGACAACGTCTGCGTGGGTTCGAACCCCACTTTCAGCATTTTTTTTTCGCTCCATTACCAGATTATGTGTTCCCGAAAATTGAGAGAAACAGGAAAATCTTGGAATGAGTGGTGGCGCGAAGTAATAAATAATGGTTTTTCTATTCCACGTAACTGCAAAGAATAATACCTTACTCATCTGCCTTGTCCTTGGTGTCGTCAGGCTAGTCAGTTTTCACATTCAACTATCTCACTCGAATTCCAAGGGAGATAGTAGTCATGGAATACCTGGTGCTCCCACTGAACTTTCTTGTAAGACAGAGAAGACGGAAAAACCTGGAATTGATGAACTCCCCATATTAATGCCATTTGATAGAAGTAGGATGGGAAAACGTGGTTATCTAAGGAAAGAGAACTTATTCATTCACAAGGCTAACTTTCTACGGTATCATTCCTCAACCGTCTTCAAATCAAGAAACTTTGCAGCGAATGCAACAGAAATTTGGTCGAAATACGCTTGGGATCGCTGTGCCTTGGTTGGTAACAGTGGGAGTCTACTTTCTGCTGATTTTGGAAAAGAAATAAATGAGCACGATATCGTAATCCGCTTCAACCAGGCTCCAACCAAAGGTTTCGAGAAATTTGTTGGAAATAGAACTACTTTTCGAGTTCTGAATGCACTTTGGACAAATATTTACGCAAAAAATGTGAAGTTGAACAAGGACGGTAGCTTGGATTCAAGAGTAAATATCCGCCTCGGGGAAATTAGAAGCATCCCCCTAGAAATGGATGCTACCTTGATAATATCACGCACTTCGGTAGAAAATTTTAATTTTGTCTATTCAGCCCTGCAGAAAAAGCGTATGGACGTTCGACTTCTGTTACTTGCTCCAAGAGTCGTGACTGCTGCGAAGTGGCTGTTAAATGAGTATCGCAGGCTCCTTTGCACCCATGGATACGGGCCTTATACGGGTGGTCACACACCATCCAGTGGATTTGTAGCAATATTTGTTCTACTCCAGTTATGCAAGGACATAGATCTCTACGGATTTGGAGACTCTGGGTTATCTGCAAGATATCATTATTATACAGGCGGGGGTCATCGGAATAGTGGAAATATAGTCCATAGTTGGGTTTTAGAGATGGAAATGATAGAAGCACTCCATAGAAACGATCTTTTGAAAATACATTAATTTGTACCTTAGGTAGGAAAAATATATAGTAAATATTTCAAATAATAGTTGTCTTTCGCTAAATGCCCTGAGGTGAGAGAGGGATCAAACATTAAAATTCCTCTCCAACAGGTGTGAGATCAATGTCAAATTCGGATTTTCCCTGAATTGTGTAATCAATTTATTTGAATGTGAAACTTGTATATTAATTGAGAATTTACCTTAGAGACCTTAGCAATCTCAACGATCTCCTCCAACAAGCTTCTGAAATTTCTCAGAGGCCACTGAGTTGGACCATCAACTGGAGAAGATTCAGGATTATCATGAACTTCCATAAAAATTCCATCGACTCCGACTGCAGCGCAAGTGCGTGCAATCGTAGGTATCATATTGCGCAGCCCTCCACTTGCTACACCACCCTCCCCAATTGCCCGTCCTGCTGGCTGTTGAAGCGAGTGTGTAATATCAGCCAACTATAAAAAAAAGTTAAAGGAAACAAAATTGTAAGGCTTGCGTGCACGCACCACTGGACAATTTGCATCTCTCATCCACACAAGATTTCTTGGATCAACGATTAAATCACTGTAACCAAACATGGTCCCACGTTCACACACGCAAACATTTGGATTTCCAGTGCCTCGAATTTTATCTGCTGAGTTCCTCATTACCTAAATCAAAGATGTGAATCGGAGAACGATATATAAAGAAAAACGCACTGAAGCTGCGCAGAATTGACCCTTCTTTATGCTGATGACATTTCCTGTCTTACCGGCAGCCACAAGTAAATCGGTTTGGCGGCATAAAAATGCAGGTATTTGTATTATATCTGCTACTCGTCTTCAAACGTAGATTAGGGATGAAATGTTGAATAAAATTTGGAAAGTACCCGACAGGTTCTGCTTGAAAACACTCATGAATATCAGTGATTATTGGAACATCAAAAGCTGTTTTAACAGCTTGGAGAACCTAAATTTTGGGGAACTCTCCAATAATGAACTCTTTAAATCCAGAATGAAGTACCTTTAAACCCTCATCGATTCCCGGTCCACGAAAGGATTTCGCGCTCGTTCGATTTGCTTTATCGAAACTTGACTTAAAAACTAGCTTGATTCCAACGCTATACCATTTTTTGTAATTATTTTGAGCATGGATTTTTCAGTTCCCTTACCTGTCAGTAACTTGCTTAATTTGACGACACATCTTAAAAATATGCTCCTCAGACTGAATCACGTTCGGACCCGCCATCAGGAAAAAGGGATCAGAACCCTAAGAAGGATAGAACTCATAACGGCAGAACAGTGGATTATAATATTTTACCTTGAGTTCTCGATAGAACGCGCTTTCTTTTTCACTCATTATTAAAGTTAAGAATGTTTTAGTGAGGTCTTCCAAAACTTTTTATGTCAAAAATCAGGAAGGTTCCCTCTCACTTTTAGGGTTTTTCGAAAGAGCTTAAGGCGAGAAGAGCGAAAAGGGAGTTGGGGGCGGTTGTCCTTTCACAGAAATTCCTCGTATGAACAGCGGGGTATTGTATTACATCTGAAACTTGTGCGTTAATAGTATCATATTGCACAATCGATATTAATACGTAGTTTACTTTCAAGTAATTACCTAATCTATCCTCGCGTTCTTGAGAGTGTACACCTGTACTCTATTCCGCAAACAAAGACAAAAAGAGGAAAATTACACACTCGAAAATTCAAAAAATAATCAGGAACTTTTCGTGAAATACTTGACGCGTTCAAAAAAATAATGGCGGATCTTACAACAAAAGAAATACAGGAAAATCTCGATATATTATGGCTGTTAATCGGAGCGTATCTTGTATTTTTTATGCAGGTATGAACGCGGGTCGCGGGGATTTCCTTTTCCTCAGTTTTTCTTTTTCCCCTTCTGAATTTAAAACCAAAAAAAATGGTGTCGATACACCTCTTTCCAATTTGAGAATTAATTAAAGACATATTTCTTTTTCGCCATTGATACCTTTTCCGTCGCGTGTAAGACAGTCACTAACGACATGTTTCTAACCAACTACAGTGTGGCTTTGCCCTGCTTGAAGCCGGTTCTGTTCGAGCAAAGAACACGAAGAATATTTTGCTAAAAAATGTTCTCGACGCTTGTTTGGGTGCCTTTATATGGTGGTTTATGGGATTTCCTATCGCTCTGGGGGACTCTTCTGGCAAATTCGCCGGGGGAAAGGTTAGTTTCAAGCATTTCAACTTTATTGCGTGCTAAAATTATGTTTTCTTTCAGGATTTTTTTATGATGGACTTGACGAAAGAATTAACTAATAATCCCACCTATTTTGCCACTTGGATGTTTCAATGGGCTTTTGCCGCGACCGCTGCTACAATCGTATCGGGAGCTGTTGCCGAGAGATGCAAATTTGTGGCATACCTAGTGTATACAACAGCTTTAACAGCTTTTATATATCCTGTTGTAGTTCATTGGGCTTGGTCATCGGAAGGTTGGCTTTCTGCATGGGTAAGTGAAGATGAAAAACCCTTCCTGAAGGCCAACGGGTTCATGGATTTCGCCGGATCTGGAGTTGTTCACATGACAGGTGGTGCGGCAGCACTCATGGGATCAATTTTTCTAGGTCCAAGAACCGGCCGCTTCACGCCAGCCGGATCTGTTGTTGATATGCCAGGTCACTCGACGGTCCTGGCAGCCTTGGGTACTTTTATTCTTTGGTTTGGATGGTATGGATTCAACCCTGTGAGTACTCTCGCATTTGAGTACATGGGTGACGCAGCTCGAGTCGCAGTTACGACTACGCTTGCTGCCGCAACAGGGGGATGCACAACTCTAGCAATCCACGTTGCCTTAAAGAATCCGCCAGACGTCTTCCCAGCTTTAAATGGAATCCTCGCTGGTCTTGTTTCTATTACGGGACCATGTCCTGTTGTTGAACCATGGGCTGCTGCTTTCATTGGGTTTGTGGGAGGATTTGTATACTACGGATCGAGCACGCTACTTAAGAAGTTGCAGATTGATGACCCCCTTGACGCAGCTCCCGTGCATTTCTTCTGCGGTATTTGGGGCGTTCTCTCAGTAGGTCTATTCGCTGAAAAGTCTTACACAAAGAGTGTATATGGAAAAGATGAGGATTCCTATGGTGCATTCATGGGTGGTGGTGGAAAGCAACTCGGAAACCAAATCATCGGTGTACTTGCAATTATAGGTTGGGTATGTTTCACGTGCTCTATCGTTTTCGGAAGCTTGAAGGCACTTAAGTTATTGCGCGTTAGTGCGGAAGATGAAGAAGTCGGTCTGGATTCTTCGCATCACGGTGGCGACGCATATAATTTTGAAGCTGGGCGAGGTAAGACTGTTTCGTAAATGTTCGAACAGTCCACCTGAGTTTGCTCATAAGTTATTCAATGGATTACAGAGTTTGCGAGGTGAAAGGTTTCGCAAAGATTGTGAGTAATAAACCATCTAAATCACATCAATCGGTATCATTTTCACTAGTGTACCCAGTTCAGGGGCAGGAGGCATCAAACTTCATAAAATGTGTAGTAGACTGCTTGAAAAAAGGTCCAAGTAGCATCCATAATGTAAATTTCAAAAACTGCTACGGCTTAACTGCATTAATACCTCTATGCACTGATCAATATTTTATCATTTTACTTAAATTTCATAATTTCCTACATATCAACCCAGAAAAGAAGTCGAAAGAGTTACCGTCTGGGCTCAGCTCATACCATTCTCCCCTTTCGCTCACTATTGAAATAAATTAGTAGAGCTAACAATGCTTCAGCGCTGTTTCCTACCAGCTAGGAGGCAGCCCGTCGAAGACAGGCCTTGAATTTGCAGAGCTATAGACTTTTGCGAATCAAACTCTCTAAAATTAACTTTTTGCCTCGAGTGCAGCCAGTGACTCAAGTATAGAGGCTGCTTTACTTTCTTAGTGCCCCAAAACATTTCATGATTCTCGTACCTCTAAAGCTTTGAAACCCTTGGTATCGAAGATCTCATAGTAATCTTCAAAATATTCTGAATAGTATGATTATTTGTTTCCTCAACCAAAGCATTTCTTGTTTTACCTAGTATCTTCGCTAATAATTTTTCCTTCCCTATCTTAAGAAAGATTAGTTTGTACATCAAAATCTCTCGAACGAAATACTTTCTCTAAGTTCAGTAAATTTGGGGGATCTGAGCAGAAGTGTTTAGCATAAAAAAGAACGGAAAAGAGTATCAATCCTACTCCATTTTTTTTCCTTGTATTTAAACCCTTCAATTACAGAACACAGCAGAGAGTTAATACATGCTGTTGGTGCCTTGATAAATGGATTTGTGTCCCATGCCGAAGTTGTTTTATTAATCATTAAAATGATACCATATTATTCAAATTCAATCCGATTCCATTCGTGACGTGATAAACGCCATCAGAGTAGCTTGAATGACATAGAATACCACCTATCTTGCATAAGATCATAAGATATACGATAAAATACCGAATTCTTTAAGCGAACCTTAATATTTTTATAGTAGATATCGTTTGGCCACTTTATTTTTAAATTTTCAATGAATCCTGAAGTGATGCCATTTTCCAGCAGCACAGAAGAAGCTTCCCTACTTATAGCCTGAAGAAGACATTTATGTCATGAGCATGAAATTGTCTTGCTCACTTTCTCCATATCTTACCTCGATTACAGCAAGACATATTACATATTGAATAAAAGGTAAATTCTTTGCTTCTCTGCAAAAAATTATTTCAATGTTCTCCAGTCTTCTTATCAAGATAGCAAAATATACCTGCAAGTGCAATTGAATGAAAAATATAATCCTCCAAGTGGTGATGACCACGAATTTTTACTTGAGAATATGTGAAGGGCAATGAACATATACAAAAAATCCAAACCCGCGTCCACGGCCCTCTTCCTGATAGTCTGAAACAAATACTACTTCAGGGGAGATGATACCATAGCTAAAATTAAAAAACAACACATAAGGAGCAATAAAAGAAGGCAAGTATCCTTACTCTCTCAAAAACGATTGCGTTGAATCTACGGCAAAGCTTGTTAAAAGTATTCTTCCAGTAGTAACAGTCTTAAGTTCGTTAAAATACAAAGACTCAACAAAACTAGCACTTGTGAAAGAAGTGCACGTCTCTTTTCCCACAATTGTCCTTCCATAAAATATGAGTTTACATGCTTAACACGTTGATATCGAACCTGACATTCGTTGGAATCTTAGAACGAATTTGTAAAAGAATAGATTCTGATTCCTGCTTTAAAAGGTTAAGAACATTTTACCCCAGTTCTAAATAAAATTGCCTCGGGAGATTTGCCGGTTATTCGGATTTCAGGAGTCGATGCCATTAAAGTGTAGCTACTGGTGTGAAAGTTTTAATATTTATGGAACTCAAAAAGTACATATACCGCTGGAAATACCCACTCACTCTAGTTTTGTTTATCTTTCGTGTTCTTCTTATTTTCAATATTTTAGAAGTTGACTCGACTAACCGGAGGGAAATATTCATAGATTCGTTGCTCGCTTGCGTTGGGGAAATTGTGAGCCGAGGCGACGAGGCGACAAACTCACGTACTTACACAATGTACAGGGAACAAAAAGTTACGGAGCTAGTGCGCTTTACTAGAAGGTTGTGGGAGGGAAAAAGCGCTAAAGGAGGGCCTGAGGTCTGCTCGGCTGGAGCATTGGGGGATGTCATCGTTTTTTTTGTATTTAGGGTTTTTGAGGTTGTTAGGAGCAGGACACTTGGTGAGAACAGAACCCCCACAGCCCATTCCCACTCCATCGCCTTCCGACTTCAAAAGCAAGCACAAATTCGTTTTTATTATTTTGAAAGTTACTTTGCATTCACACAGGATGTGCCAGGCTATGGATAGAGGCATTTCGAGTATTCAAACTTAGAATTAGAAACTTTTCTCCATATGCTGAAAAACATAATGCAGCTTTCACTCAACTCTCAGTTTAAGCTTTTGAGTTTTAGTCAAATACTATTGAACTCAGCAAACAGAAGAAAAAGACTTCAAGGAAATTTCCATTCCTCGAGTAAAGGAACTTCTCTGCATGACAATCGTTCTGAGAGGAGTTCTGCAGCTCCTTTGCAAAGGATTAGCAAACTTCTTGCTTGTAACGGTATTTGTAGCCGGCGTGAAGCAGAAATTTTGATTGCCAACGAGCAAGTTCTACTCAATGGTGATACTGTGGTTTTGCAAGGTTGGAAGGCTTCAGAAGAAGACATCATAGAAGTTACTCAAGCTGGACAAGCTTGGCTAGATAGAAAAGTTACACTTGTTTTGAATAAGCCTCGAGGATATGAGAGCATGTCTTCGTTGGAAGTCAAGGCGAGTGCCTTAGCTTTAATCTGCAAGGAAAATGAACACTTATCTGAGCACAAAAATGAAAGCGAAAGGAATTTTAAATGTGAACAGGAAGTTTTGAATACTTTGAGCACAGTTGGACGTCTCGACAAAGAGAGTCGCGGGCTTCTGATATTCACTGGAGATGGTTCCTTGGCTAGAAAGCTGATAAATGTCAGTTCAACTCCTAAAAGATACCTTGTCACTGTTGATGAAGACGTACATAATGGTCATATCGACTTTTTGAGAGGACAATTGTACATAGACGGTGAAGCTCTTTTGACGATGTCTGTTGATTATATTAGTCCTAGAGTGCTTGCATTCACGTTGACAGAGGGTAAAAATAGACAAATTCGACGCTGTTGTGCAATGGTTGGTCTACGTGTACTTGACCTTTGTAGGATTTCTATTGGGAGCTTTGAGCTAGGAAATTTACCTGAAGGTTCTTGGAGAAGATTGACGCAGAAGGAAATCGCAAATTTAAAAAGAACATAACGTCTCCTAATATTTCAATGAAAGGCATTCTGAACTAAAGACGTGATATGCTGTGCTTTCCGCATACCAATCCCAGGAACACTGGCAAAACCAAGAACGGAAGTGTTCAGTACAATCAGTAAGTCTGGGAAAATATTTATGAAAGTCGAAACATCTAATTTATTGAGACATGTTATTTCAGATAATGTCGAAAAAGTTATTGTGAGAAAGTCAAGATTATTGCACTCCCCAATTCCAGTTTCTTTGAGTAAAACTGTGATTGTTTCAACATATCTACCCAACTCTGCGTTATCCCAAGCAAGAATTAAAGATATAGCATTTAAACAACAGAATTTATTTACCGCTTCAATGCTATTCACATCTGGAGTATCGACATAGCATATTAAAATTAATCTTTCAAATTCAATATTAAAAGTGCAACTTGAGAGATATTGAGGATTAGCAACTAAGTTACGAAGCGAAAGGTAAAATATGCATGTTTTTCGATCAGGAAAAGAGCCTCCTTGAATGTCTGAAAATTGTAGTTCAGTCTGGTTCACATATTGAAGCACAATATGTCCTCTGAGTGCATTGTTCATCAATAGTTCAGGATTTGCTTCTATCATAGTGGTTTTATACTAGATTCAAGACCAATCCTAATTATCCTTCATTTTAAAAGTTTTATACCCGTTTAACTATCGGGCAAATGGACCTTCTTCGTACACTTAATTCCTAGAAGAGTAAATATGGTGAGACTGATCAGTTTAAAAAGAAATTCTGAGTGAAGAGTGTCGAGATGAAGTTATCATATATGAACGAACAATATATCTGTCAGGAGATGAATCCTTCAATAATTTATCTTTGGCACTTTGCGGAGGAACGAGTCGTTCAAAAAGCTGCCAACTACCATATAGTATTTTGGAGAACCCGTTCAAAACTGCTTCTTTTTTTTATTTTTTCGTTTTCCCACCATACAGCTGTCGCTCAGTCCGTACACCCTCTCGTCCGTACACCCTAAAAATTAAGAACAAGAACCGAGAGTGGTCGGAGTACTACTTGCGTCACGCACATACAGATGAAGCGTTCACATCACACATTAAAATTATGTGAATCCCTCATACCTCGAACCCTTCTATATACACCTACTTCTGATATTTGTAGATTTCAGACCTCTTACAATCGTTTGGTATCAAATTTTTCAACCACGAGAACAACTGCTTGGAAGAGCTCAATTTTTTTTGCTTCTGAGAAAGTGCTTACCCATACTGACAGTGCTGGAAACGCAAAGATGATTGATATAAGTGGTAAAGAAACGACAAGCAGGGTCGCCGTTGCTACTTCTCGTGTGTCATTAGGTGCAGCAGCTTTCGAGCTTGTCCTAAAAAATAAAGTAGAGAAAGGAGACGTTTTAGCAGTTGCCAAAATAGCAGGAATAAATGCAGCGAAACAAACACATCTTTTAATTCCTCTCTGCCATTCTATTATGCTTTCAGATATTGAGATACATCTACTTTTGAATCAAGAACTCCATGCAATTGATATTAGATCTACTGTAAAAACAATGGGACAAACCGGAGTAGAAATGGAAGCTTTAGTCGGTGCATCTGTGAGCAGTTTAGCAGTTTATGATATGTGCAAAGGTGTTTCGAAGGGTATTACTATAGAATATACTCGACTTGAGGAAAAGACGGGCGGTGCTAGTGGAGCATATAGTAGAAGTGTATAGGTGGACACTACGTTCTAACTACAACCTTGAAGTCCAGGAACAGAAAGCTATTAGAGAGAAGGGTGGTTTTTATGAACTTAGAGAAATTCTTTCCCGTGCTTAGTAATTGAAAACAACGAACACCTAAATTATTCACTTATCAAATCACTTTCACTATTTGCAATAGCACGAACTCCATATCCAATTCTTGATGGGATTTGCTTAGTGCCGCGTGCCACTTTTGTAGGAACTTGTTTAAGGCCGACAGCTATCTTTTGAATTAAGTCCATCTTAGTCGGTAGAGACTCCAGAGGTTTAAGTTCAGAAGGCGACAAAAACTTCTCATCCAATACAGCACCTGTAAAATCAATCTCTACGCCCTCTTTTTTCCAATCTTTTGCCAATGATCTAAACTTCTTGAAGGTTGGTGCAACATTTTCATCGACGAATAACCAAGCATTCATTCCTTTAGAACACTCACTTATTGTCGAGAATTTCGTATTTTCACTCGCTTTTCGCATCAACGTGTTCTTAGCTATCATTAGCGTGGCGCCATCTGGAAGTTCTCGTCGGAATTTGATCATATTCTTCACCTAGAATGTAAAAAGTTAGTAATTTTCGCATTTGCTGGAGATTACGGATACGGAGAAGGACGGAAAAATCGAGTGACGTGAAATCTTAAAAAAGCGTTTCTTACCGATAAGCCTTTATAATTTACTGCGGCAACAACCATTGTTTCCTGGGCATTCAAGAGGTCCGTAAGACGCACAAGATCTGCGTTTTTTTTCTCTTTCGTAGCGGCCATTTGAATAACTAATTCGCGACGCGCTTTCCCTCCCCGGAAAGACGAATTTTGCAAAGTATTGCACTTGGACGTCGTGCGAGAGGATAATGTTGCACATCGAATCGGGGTCATTTCGACGCATGGCGAGTGCATATGAATTAATGAAGAAGAGTACATTACGATTCTATTTGGAATGCGGCGTCTTCTTGATAAATTGTGAAACCCTCAAGGATTAACCGGATAACCTAGGTCATGATGGCATTTTTTCATCCAAAAATTTGTTTTAGGGTTTTGTGCATTTCAACTCTGCACTGACTTTGTTTAATTATTAGTAGGAGATACGAGATACTCTGTTACCCGTATCATATTTACTTAAGTTGAGCGCAAGGTATGCATAGAGAAGAAGAAAAATTTGAGCACTGAACAAAGTCGAATATGGGAGGAAAGGAGTTCCACTCGGAAAGTTGGGTTGAGGGGATATGAATAATTTGTGATAGGCTTACCTGCCCTTCTCACGTCCCTTGATACTAAGTTATCTTAGTAAATACGAATAAACCTTAGATTTGACAGATATGATGTATTGATGAGCGTCCACAATTTAAGCGCTTCCAACTATTCTAAAGTGCCTATAAAAGAAATTTTTATTTATTGAAGTCACTACGGTACAAAGACAAATTTGCAAATTTGCAGTCAAAAAAACGGAGATATGTATAAAGAACAAATTCAAGAGTTAAAAGATCTTAAGTCCCGCGGCGCTAGTAAAGAACGTCTCACGGCTGCTGCTGAGAGTCTTAAGCAAATTAAAGCTAACGTGAAGAAAGAATCCTTACAGTTCTTGAAGGTTCATGAAATAGAGTATTATGAAAATATTGGGAAAAGCTGGGATTCTTACCCTAGTGCCATCCGCATACCTCGTGACTCTGAAGGATATGTTCATGCCTTTTTACATGATGATTGTTCAACGAATATGGAAGGAATATATCAATTTTTTTGCAAGTATGGTTTTGTTGTTTTTGAAAATGTTCTTAACGAGCAAGAATGTACCGTTACGTGTGCAGAAATATGGGATCAACTTGAGGAAAAGAATACTGGTCTTGATCGATATGTATCTGAAACATTTGAATTGATGTCAAGTAAAACTTACGGATTGGCTCCTCAGCCTGCTGTATTTAGTCACCAAATTTCAAAAAACAGAAGCAATCCTAAAGTTGTTTCAATTTTTCAAGCTATGCTGCAGTCACAAGATATTATCATTTCTCATGATAGATGGTGTTTGTATAGACCTACCCAAGAAAACAAAAATAAATTAGAGTACAAGCATTCATGGAAGACTCCAAGTAATCTGCATCTTGATTTGAATCCTTGGACATATAATTCTGGCTGTACTCCTATTAATGAATTAGAGTTTGAGCATATGCGAGATTTCAGCAAGGAGTTGAATGGAGTGTCTATCCTAACAAGCCCTAACATTCAAGGCGTCCTTTCTTTAACAGATAATCGTGAATATGATGGAGGAACTCTTCTAGTTCCCGGATTTCATCGTTTCTTTGCCAAATGGTGCAGTACACTATCATCAATGAAAGATCAGATAGCCAGAGGCAGTCAGCAAGAAGAAGAGAACAGGTTAATTTGGCGTGGCCGCGGAGCAGGAAGTTATAAATTTAGCTCTTTTGATCCCATACATTCACTGAAACAACGTATTACAATGCGCGCGGGTAGTCTTTTGATTTGGGATCAGCGTGTTGTGCACGGCTCATCTCCAAACCACAGCCATAAATTCCGAGTGGCTCAGTTTATTCGTGCCTTTCAGGAATCCAGCGTGAGTAGTAGCAGGTTTGAAGCCCGTTCAGCTTACTTAAAGAAGGAATTCGTTAGGAGGGAAGGAACAAGAGATACACCTGATTCGGGCATTAAAGTTCTTGGCATTAAGTAGATCATAGTGCAGTGATTTTTACAAGATCTCGTATTCTATATAGTCTTACTTTTTTTTCTTATCATCTTCTGATGCTCCTTGAAGGTTTGAGAGACTCGAGTTTTCCATGTCCTGTGTTGCATCAACTTCTGTAAAAATTTCGTTTCGAATAATTTCGTGCAATCTATTGAATAGCTGCCCTTTAACCTCATCAAATGCTTGCTCAAGACGGGATAGTTCTATTGTAGCATTTTTATTGTACATGAATAGGCCATAGTATAAGTCAAAGGAGTCATTGTAAGTGTTGTCAACAAGTGATCTTAACGACTCGAAGCCCTTTGTGCTAATGCTTGTGTCTGCAAGCTCCATGGTTCCAAGCATTCGTCCTACTGTATGTGTGATAAACTGTGATGAAGCAGCCTGTCTATCGTGCTCTTCACAGGACATTTCTACCATACGACAACCTTCATCTTCGAATAAATGAAGGAATTGCTCGCACCTATTTTTTCTACTTTTCTCTTCACCAACCCTTACCTTCTCATATACCAGAGGTAAATCTCTCCAGCTCCCTTTGCCACTATCGGGACCAAACATTGGATGCAAGCATAGAATGTCAAAATTTTGAGGTAGAAGTTTCAAGAATAGTTGCTTAGGGAATTGCTTTACAGAGAGTACATCACAGAAAAGAGTATTCCGCCGCAATCTCTGGAAAGGAAACTCTCGTAAAACCTTCTCTGTAGAAAGAATACTGGTGCTTAAGATCACGATATCCGGATGTTCCTCACAGAAATCATCTATATCGGGATAGAAGCAAGCGCCTAAATCTGCAGCGACTGCAGAGTAATCGCCTCGTGAAGTTGCAATAACAGTGTGACCCTTTGATATGATCCTTTTTGCCACGAACTGACCAAAATTTCCGAAACCTACGATACCTATTTTTAGAGCATTTTTTCTATCCGTTACAACTTTTGCTTTCGCTTCAAAGTCAAAAGGCTGCGCAGCATCAATAGCGCTTATGCTTAGTCCATCTTTTGATCTTTCGAGTTTGGGTTTGTGATACAACTTTGAACTTGTTTTCAAAAGTGTTTTCCTCGTATTGAAACTAAGTAAGTGGGCAGTTTTCTCGCGAATCATGACCACGCGAATAAGAAGCTTTCCAGAAAGTTCTAATTTTTCTACTCCTATTCCACGAAATCTCCTCAATGTATCACAGCGTACGCGAAACGGAAATAAATAACGCCTGTTCTGCGGTATTTGCGTGTTACTATCTTGAAGTTGTGTGAGGTCCGCGGAGGGCACGGGAGAAAGCAAAATAAATAAGATATGAGTTAATATTTATGGAAAAAAAAATTGATTTTACCCCTTTTTTTTCAAACACCACTTTTTTTGACTTTTTCTGCTTTGCTGCATTGTAGGAGCCAGCGAGGCTACGTCATAGGTAGTCCGAGGTACAGAGGCACAATAAAGAGGTGCAGTATAGAGAGGATATAGAGAGAGAGAGAGAGAGAGAGATGTACCAAATAAATTTAACATCGTAAAATCGAACGGCGAGACACACAACTCCCACGTGAGGAAACGGGCAAATGCAAAAAAAATGTTGAACTAGAAAACCGAAAACTGACTTGGATTCGTTTTAACAAAGATGTTTACGAGTAAGAAAAAGTGCAACGAAGTGTATCTCCCTATCGAGGGAGATATCATCCTTGGTATAGTTGCGGAGAAGTCAAGTTCGCATTTGTTGATTGACTGTAAGGCCAAGAAACTTGCTAAGTTGTTGGTTATGAACTCTGCAAGGGACCTTTTGCTCAAGTCAGATCGGATACAAATTGGAACGGTTTTGTGTTGTCGTGTACAGACAATTGGATATAAATGCACTTCATTTACAGTTTCATGTTCGCAGAGTGCTGCTACACACGCTTTACTACAAAAAGGGTTTATCTTTCAAGTTTTACCTTTAGTGGCTCGAATGTTGCTTCATAGTAAAGATGTTTTGACGAAATCAATAAATATCAGTCATCCTCTTGAAATTGCTGTTGGCTACAATGGTTTAATATGGTTTCACTCAAGACCTTCTGTCACTGAAATGCAGTTTCTATTGCTAATAAGTAAATATTATGCTCAGTAAGTACCATTGTACCAATGGCACAAAACAACATACAACAAAAGTTTAAAGACTCAGTACGTTCAGATTTTTAAAATATTTACAAGTATACAAGACAAAGCGCAACTACTCTTCCTGTTTACTATGAAACAAGGTCATCGACGCATCTAATTTTATTTTGTTTGAATCTTTGGTGTCTTTCATTCTCCCGTTGTGTGAACTTCGAACAAGACCAATATTCTGCTCTATCAGCTGCTTATCGTGCACAAATTTCACGTCCTTCGCTTTGTTCACTCTATTTTCGAAGAACCTATTTGTTCGACGACTACGTATGGCATCTAACTTACCAAGCGCACTTAAAGTGGAATTAATTATTTCGCGATTATACTTTAATGGACGATTCCTTCGACGCTCAAACTGAAATACCGTATCATTGCACAAGTCTTTACCTTGCAAAGCACGATATACTTTTGTCCACTTCACTTTTCTAGGATTCCGCTTCATTTTAAAGTTCTTATGACACTTAGTGCGACAAAATTTAAACAGTTTCGAGTCGTTTCGAACGAAACATATTCCATGGCCTGGATATATTGTCGAGCTACAGAACCAGCACTTTTCGAGTCGCATGTTTTGACCTTACCGATACTAATAAAAAAATAAGGCTGAATATGAGCCGAACACCGAACTGAAGAAAGGCAAAACCACAATCCACAAAAGAGAACGGGATTTCCGTATAAATTTTTTCGGTGTGTATTTAGGGTATTTATTCTTTAATCTAATAAAACCTTGCACAGTGTCTGTCTTTTAAAAAACCTCAGAACCCCAGGAGAAAGTCCACAGAAACACTGAAAGTTACTCTTTAATCGAAGGAATCGGAACAATCTCGGTGCTCATGGTGGAAAATTCGATTATTCTAGGTTCTGAATCGGTAAAAAAACGCGATGAAGATTCAGATGACGGTAGTCCTATGAAAATTAGAAATGGAATTCTTTGATCAAGATTTGTATAGTTTACTACTCCCCGTTCTGGGGAATCGAAAAGGGCGCCGTATTACAAGAGGCTCGCTGCTTTAACGATTCTCAACTAGATGCACGAAGATGTCAGCAGGTACTTGAATCATTCTAAATGGATCTTTTCTATATCTGGAGTTTTAGGTCATCACAAAACTTCTGTACTTATGTAATCAGGGGGATACTTTCACAAAGGTATACACATTTTAAACTGATAAAAAGCTGAAGTCACTCTTTCAAACCCAGACTGAAGCTACTGAAGTATTCTTCTCCGTTACAAAACTATTTCAGTCGAAGGACAGTAACCTTCGTAGAATGGTTTATCTGATCATCAAGGAAGTATGTCCAAGCTCTGATGAGGTAAGCTAATACTTCCCCCCTACTCAAGATAGCACAAGTTCTAAAGTCTTACTTCACATAGGTCATCATTGTGACATCTTCATTAATGAAAGATATGAATAGTAAAGTCGATCTATACAGATCCAATGCCATTCGCGTTCTTTGCAGTATTACAGATGCAGGACTTCTTGGGCAAATTGAGAGATATCTCAAGCAGGCAGTTGTGGATAAAAATTCGGTCGTGTCTTCTGCTGCTCTTGTCTCAGGACTACATCTTCTTAAGGTATCTACTATTCAGTTTTTACTAATGTACAAGTACTCAATAGCTTTATTTTAAAGATCAATGCGGATATTGTGCGAAGATGGAGTAATGAAATTCAGGAGGCAATTAATTCAAGCCATCCTATGGTCCAGTTCCATGCTCTAAGTTTACTGCACCAAATTCGTCAAAGTGATCGGTTAGCTGTCAGTAAACTTGTCACTCAGCTGACTAAAAGTAATATTCGATCGCCACTTGCGCAGTGTTCGATAATTCGCTATGTATCCCAGGTAGGAACAACTCTCAATACATGGAAATTTTTATGAAAAATGCTCTCAGGTTATCTCTCAAACAGTTCCATCAGATAACGCCCCAAGACCATTCTTTGATTTTCTTGAAGGCTGCTTAAGGAACAAATCAGAAATGGTTATTTTTGAAGCTGCAAGGTGAGCAGATAATGTGAGCAGAAAGTATTCATAGTCTAATTTTTTTCCTAGAGCAATTATAAACTTGAAGGAAGTTACCTCTAGAGAGCTACAGCCTGCTGTTTCAGTGCTTCAACTATTTTTATCATCATCAAAGCCTGTTCTTCGATTTGGGGCAGTGCGAGCAATCAATCAAATAGCTCTGAAAAATCCACTTTCTGTAACTAACTGTAATCTTGATATGGAAAACCTGATTTCTGATCAAAATCGGTCGATTGCAACTTTGGCAATAACCACGTTATTAAAAACAGGAAATGAATCATCCATAGAGAGGCTCATGAAGCAAATTTCTGTATTTGTATCTGATATTCAGGTGAATAAAAACTCGTCGTAGAGATCTTCCCTAACATTTCTGTGTTTTAGGATGAATTCAAAATTGTTGTGGTTCAAGCAATTCAAACTCTTTGCTTGAAATTCCCACATAAACACCGTACTCTTGTGAACTTTTTGTCAAATATTCTTCGAGAAGAGGGTGGATTTGCATTCAAGAAGGCGATTGTCGATTCGATCTTTTGTATCATAAAAAATATTCCGGATGCAAAGGATCCAGGTTTAACCCACTTAAGTGAATTCATAGAAGACTGTGAATTCACTTACCTTTCTTCTCAAATATTGCATCTTCTTGGGAGTGAAGGTCCGCAAACCACAGATCCAAGTAAATATATCCGGTATATTTACAACAGAGTAGTTTTGGAAAATGCTGCTATTCGAGCGTCAGCTATTTCTGCACTGTCGAAATTTGGAGCCGAGTGTCCTTTACTCAGGTCTCGTGTTCTGACTCTGTTGTATCGTTGCTTGCATGATAGTGATGATGAAGTTCGCGATCGAGCTACCCTATATGTTCAAAATTTGGAAAAGCTTAGCCTGCACGAAGTCGATAACAGTAATAGTCATAAAGTCACTGACTTTGCTTTACAAGATCTAGAGAGTTCCCTTTATTCTTACATCTCTGGATGTACAGTTTCTCCATACTCCATTTCAAATGTACGGAGTGCATCTCAAAAAAGTAAAACAGAGCATGGAATCAGTAAAATCTTGTCGAAAGCCGGCCATGACAGCAGTTTTTCAGAAGATGTCTCATCTTCATTTGAGCAGTCCAACCTCCTGTCTAATCCTTTATTTTCTGTGTATGGATCAGTTTTTAAAGTATGTTCTTCAAATTCAAGAATTTCTCCTCTCAATTATTTTATGTTTCAGAGCTCGAAACCGATCAGTTTAACAGAAGCAGAAACTGAATATAAGGTAAATTTGAGCAATATAAAATTTATTAGCACTCATGTTCTCTCTCAGGTCACTTGCATCGTACATTTGTTTCAAAGTCATGTAGTCTTTGAGTTCAAATGTACAAACACAATAGAAGAACAAGTACTTGAAGACATTTCAGTATCGATGGAAATGATCGAAGGCGTTGATTTTCTGGCAGAAAATAGTACTATCTCATTGGACAGAATGCCTTTAGGCGATGAAGGCTCCACTTTCGTTATTTTTGACAGAAAAGAAGTAAAGCAACGTTTTTTAGTTTTAAAAAAATTCTTCAACTTCTTTTTGTAGGGAGTTTTTGAGCAAGCAAAGTTTTCTTGTATTCTTAGGTTCACATCGAAAGAAATAGATCCTGCAACTGGCGAACCTGAGGAAGAGGGATATGACGATGAGTACACGCTTGAGGATGTTGATTTGAAATTGACAGATTATTTAAGACCGACCAATATTTCCAATTTTAAAAAGGTGAAAACTTCGTGGAAAATGAAAAATTAGTTGTTTAGTTTCTAAATATTTTGCTGTAGGCTTGGGACTCTCTCTCCGAAGAGTGTGAATGTTCTAGCGATTATGATATAGGAAAACGTGAAGGGCTACAGCAAGCTGTAGAAATGGTTATCAATATCATAGGATGTCAGCCTTGTGAGGGAACTGAAGCAGTTCCGCCTAACTCCCGCTCTCATTCAACTCTCCTTTCTGGAGTGTGTATTGGGGAAAGCCAGGTTCTTATAAGAACGAACTTTGGACTTGACGAATTGAACAATGTTACTATGAAAATAACGGCAAGATCAGAACGACTTGATATTTCAGAGTTGGTTCATGCGATCATTTCTAATTCTTGAAGGGGTTTTTTATTATTATTTGAAAACAGACTGAGAACTTTACTTCAAGTTTTTTGCGTTCCTTGATTCTGTTTCTCCAAATGTGTTTTATCTCCTTCTGTCTATAAAATAGAAATACGATAAATAGTGCAATGGTAATGAACAATTTTTCTACCTCTCTGTATTTCAGTAAGTATACTTTCAGAGGCTCAACATACTCTTCAAAACCAAGAGTACTCATTGCCCATAAAAGATCTTCTCCATTAATAGTCTTCCTTTTCTCTCTTTGACACTTGTCACTCGCTCTATATGAGAATAATTTAGTTAGCTCAAATATTGTTCATTTAACATTACTCGCTGGTGATGAAACTAATGAATTCCGACACACATTCTTGAACGGTCTCTTTAGCATCTTTTGCTATCTTCGCATTTGCTGGCAGTGCCTTTTTCATAATTCTGCTGATATTTGCAATTGGTAAGAACCGATCTTGCTCCCGTACTGCGGCGCACTTAAAATCGTCCTCATCAATTTCGACCTCGCCTTCATTGTATGCAGGCATTCGAAACCAGGGGCGGAACTCCGTTTCTTAGGTGTGCAGAAACTTTACGGCGAAAAAAGTCTCCACGATTTTTACTTTGTGTGGCATACCTAGCTGTTACTGGCCCTTTCTACACTTTTTTGTACCTGCCTTTTGTATTTTCTTTTTCTGGTGTTTTTTGTAACTCTCTATTTTAGTTTATATTTTAAAAAAGTGCTCACATTGTTCTACTGTAAATATCCCGGTGCTCAACTGAGCGCGTGGGTTCAAATCCCACCTTTCGCAATATAACGCGAAAGTCCCATAGTTGGTCTATTGGGCCGGATTTAAGCGTGAACTTATATTTTTTGCGCACGTACGGTTTGTTTGAATTGTAAATACACTCAATATATAAAAAGGTGATGAAAGTAATGAATTCCGACATTCAACTTCATTCGCTCAATTGGCTCTATAATACTTCTATTCTAATATTAAGCTCAACTTTGCTGGTATATTGATACAGTATGTACTTTGTTCATTGATTTATTTGAGATTTTAGCTTCGAAAATATGGATACGATAGTTAATAGCTGTATGCGTTCACCCATACAACAAGTCATACAGCGATCAATCTCACTGAGTTGCCTTAGAAATTCCGTTCTGAAAAAAGAAGATATGTGTAGTTGGGAGACATACGCCATCATGGCTTCGACTATGTCTGATAGTGTCAACCCTTCAATTATCTTTCGTTCAACCAGTACTATGACTGCCTCCTTGAAAGGAAGTGTAAGTAAAGAGTCACAGAGGTTTCCCATATTTACTGGTAAAGGTTTACCATTAACGGCATAGACTAAATCCTCATCAATTACATCTTTACTAGCAAGATGTGCGCTTTGTAAAATATTTAAGGATTTTCGCATATCCCCGCAGCCAACTCTACATACTGCCAGTATTCCTTCTTCAGTGATTTTTAAATTTTCTGCAGAGGAAACCAGCTGAATTTTGTTTCTAATATCTTCAAATTGAAGTGCCTCAAGACGAAACTTCGTACACCGGGACTGAAGAGCCGGAATTATTTTCGAAGGAAAATTGCATATCAAACAAAAACGCGTATATTTTGTGTATCTCTCTATAATTCTCCGAAGAGCAAACTGAGCATCTTTGGTCATTGAGTCACTCTCGTCAAGAATCACTAGTTTGAAGCCAAATGAAGAAGCCCTTAACGTACTTGCAAAGGCTTGGATTTCCTCACGGACTACGTCAATACCTCGTTCATCTGAAGCGTTCAATTCTAGAGCCATTTGAGTGAATGAAGTTGAATAAAGTTCACGAGCCAAGGCAAGAATTATACTTGTCTTTCCTGTACCTGGTGGACCATATAATAGTAAATGCGGTAACTTCTTGTCGTGTGTTAATTGACGAATAGTTGCAACTATATCGGCATGAGCCGCAATTTCGTCCAGTGATTTTGGTCGATACTTCTCTACCCACATTTGATTTGACATGGAAACTTTATCTGAAACTATTACGTTTTTTGTATCGTGTCCTTTTTCGGGAGGCATTAACAGCTGAGCCGGGATCCAATTCAAAAATCTGGAAAATATTGGACTTAGAAATCTATCTATTGCTGCAACAAATGAATCAAATCCGACCGGACAGATGAATGGATTTTGTGCAGGACAGATGCAGACAGGAAACGAACAGAAGCAGTCCAATTTGGCTTGGAATAATGCAGACACACAAATAATACGTTCTCAAGTTTTAAAAAAGTTTCCTGAATAGCACAACGCAGAAAATTGCAGAAAGGTGAAGAATATATTGAATACGTGACTGGCAGAATATAGGAGAATAGCACAAAAATAATAATAAGCAGGGGCGGTGCTAGCGATATGTACCTGAATTCCTCAAATTTTTCAAAATTCCTATATGACCTGTAATAATTTATTCGTGCACAAAAAGTGTGGCGTTGGCATTATTTCCTTGAATGGTGATTAATTTTATGGCCATATTATGGCCATACTCGCGTAGCTTTTCTTTTCGTTACTCGTACTTTTTTCTAAAACCTGAATTTCTTGCGTTTGAAAAAAAATGGATAAAACTTTTCTTTTCTCGCTTTGTTGCTTTCTCCTCCTTCTTTTTTTGAAAGTTTTGATAAGCAAAGAGAAAAGATTTTTTTCGAAAAGGCCCAGAGTTTTTTTTTGGCATCATGCAATGAAAAAAATGAAAAAAAGAAAAAATCTTGCCCATAATCATTATAAGATTTGATTTTACCCCGAGGCAGCTTTGCCAGCGCCATAAGTAAATCCTCAGAACTATAAAGACATGTATTCGTTCAGTACTTTTTCCTCTTTTACGGGAAAATCCCTCACTGGTCCGTCAAACGGAACATGCTCAAAGGTTCATGTTCTCGTTAAATTATTCCTCATTTACTTATATGTATTCTCCAGCATACTGCTCGCGCGTCGTGGATGCCAGGGTCGAAGCTTCCATCTTACTTAGATGGATCAAAACCGGGGTACGATATATCCTATCCTTCTATTTTTTTCATTTCGTTCTGCATGTGCTCTTATACTAAATGTACTGTCTTTGTTATTCCTTAAATAGTGACTATGGATTTGATCCATTGGGACTTGGGGAAGTGCCAGCGAACTTGGAACGTTTTCGAGAGGCCGAACTTCTGAATGCTCGCTGGGCGATGCTTGGTGTTGCTGGTTGCTGGGGTGTTGAAGCAGGAGGTTTTGGTACCTGGCAAGAGGCTCCACTGGCAGCCCAACAATCTTGGGGAGGGATTGATCTACCGATTTCTAACATGTCTACATTGGTTGGATTCGAAATTTTGCTGATGGCTTTTGCAGAACAACAGAGAATTTCAGAGACAGATGTATCTAAACGAATGTATCCAGGAGGTTCCTTCGATCCAGCTGGGTTATCAAAGGGCGATGGCTTCGAATCTTTAAAACGCAAAGAGATCGCAAATGGAAGACTTGCTATGGTAGCTTTTCTTGGGATCTTGGCTCAGAATCAAGCATACCCAGATGGTCTTGGACCAGTACAAGCGCTCTTGAACCATGTGGCAGATCCTTGGCATGTGAATGCAGCTTCGAACTCCCTCGCTGTTCCGTGGATTTAGTCCAGCTTAAATTCTTCTCATTGCAATGTTAAAATGGCTTATTCAAACGATATTGAGCATTCAATTATCCTCATAAGTAGAGAATTTTGTTCTGTGAAAATACCGCGTACGTGTGCATCTTCACTGGCATCTTCAACAAAAACTATTAGTGCTTTACTAACCCGTTACGAGTACTCATCTCTAAAATATCTTCTGATAATTCTGTTACGTTCAATTCTGCTGCCTTTTCTTTTCTTGGGTCATGTATTCCTGTAAGCAAGATAAATCTTACAACGATCTAAATTTAGTGCTATTTTCCGAATACCTCATCACTCCTGCACGCACCTTCCTACTCAACACACTAGTTTAGTGAGCTTCAAAAGACCCGAGTAGAAATTCTGGATTGTTCATGCATGGAAAATTTTTCAAGTTCAAGAGGACAAAATACGAATTCTTTCTTTAATTAGAAAACACTAGCTCAAGTTTTTGTGAATTACCTCCGACTGTTTCACGAAAGTATTCAGCTTATTTGACATGCAAAGTCCTCTTATACGTGAAAGTGTGAAGCATCTCCCGCAATGAAAAAGGATACATCAGTGAAATAACTTCAGAAGTATCATCAATAAGACTAAAATAAAACTTTGTAACTAATCTCTAAAGAAGTTGGATGAAATGGAAATTCTTTGTTTGTCGCTATCAGGACACTTCTTTTTCATACTCTTAGAAAAACTCTCTTGTTCGAAATCAATCAATTTCAAATCACGTGCATGTGATGTATCTAAACCATGTCTCCTTACAGTACTTGCTTTGATATTTTCAGTGTTTCTTGTTTCAGTACTAAGTGAGGTATGTATCTCCCTATGATTCGCAGTATAACTCGTTTTCTTTTCTTCATCAGAATGGTCAAATTTACGGGAGATCCCACAAAAAACTTCTATTTGAGTATTTCTCGAACGTCCAGCAATATTTAAAGGGATAAGCATAAAGTTTTTAACCTCAGTACTCTTTCTAAGATTTGAAAAGCGTGGCATAGATTGATTATTCTCGTATATTTCAGCGAGTCGTCGATCCCTAAAGCTAGGGTGCGCAAGTTCGAGTTGAATTCGTCGCGATTTCCACTTACAACCATTGTACATAAAAAGACAGCGGATCTGTGCTTCTTGGCTCGAAAAATTGATTTCGAAGTGTGCAAAACCTCTACAAAAGCTTTGATAGTTCAGTTCTTTGCAACGTGCTATCTGGACATTTTTAATTTGACCAAAAGGTTTGAATAGCTCCTTCAAATCCTGTTCACTCACTGTTTGATGCAGGCCAGAAATGTACAGTCGAACCCCCTTCATAAGTACTTGATATTTCGCATTTTTTTTGCTACTCTTGTTTCAAAATAAGTCGTGCATTCATTCATACTGTTGTACTTGTTAGACATTATGTCATTCAAATTAAAGCTACGATACGTATGGAAAGCAAAGAATGGATATTTACTTGCGAGGAACTACTAACTTTATAAAGTGAGAGATAAGGTATTTTTCTACATAGATATATCATATGATATTTATCATGATATCTGTTCACTTTTTTTTTATATGACATACTTATCTCATATGTTCATATGATTTTTTGTTTTTTGTTTTTATTTTGATTTTTGATCCCAATAAGCAAACTCTCACGCGTGTCACGTCTCATGCTCTCATCGTACCTACGCAATTCGTTTTCCTAAATACACACTTTAATGAAGCCTCTCAGTATCACATTTCGATTCGGTATAAAACCTTAAGCATCATCGTGTGAACCTAAACATAGAAAGGACAGACGACAGAGCAACAACCACAAAGAGACTCGTACAACTTGCACAACTATAGTTTTTTAGAATCTTCACCCTTTATGTATTCATCTCATGAGTTGAACGAATTTTCTCCTTCTCGTTTAGACGGGATAGACATAAACGCAGAGAAATGGTATCGTTGGTCCTACTGCGAATTCTTGAAGGATGCTGGAATGAGGATTAATGTGTAAGTCTTTTTTCTTTTTTCACTCAAAGTTTGCGCTAAAGTTTTTCAAATTCAGCCCTCAGTTAACAATTGCAACAGCAGTAGTGTTCTGCCATAAGTTCTTTGCAAACCACTCTCATAAACAACCGGAAAATGAGCGCTTTGTAATGCATTCCCAATTAGTCTTCTGCGTTTTATTCTACTTTACCTGCAGGTAATTGCGACAGCTTGTTTGTTTCTAGCCGGGAAAGTTGAAGAGACTCCCAAAGCACTTCGAGATGTAGTTAAAACTGCTTTGTTCATTAAATATCAAGATGACCCAAAGCGCTACAATAAATTAATCAATGACCGAGTATGTTCATAACCTTTTATTATTGCCATGCCTTGAAATATTCCCTAGATATTCATGGAACAACAAAGAGATGTGATTCTTTGTGCTGAGCGATCATTATTGCACACACTTGGGTTTCATTTTCACGCTGAACATCCATACAAGCACTTACTACGTATTGTGAAACAAATGAGTGAAGAAAAAGTCATTCCAGAAAAAAATGCAAGAGATCTAGCTCAAGTTGCCTGGAACTTTGCAAATGATAGGTATGGATTGATGTTTGATAATTACTGGGCTCGACTGATGAAATTATGAAGTTTGCGTACTCTACTTTGCCTTCAATATACCTCCCTTGAAGTTGCGCACTCCGTACTTTTTCTAGGTAATACAACAATTTTCCTTACTACTTCAAAATTTACCCTGCATTTTTCTCTTTTAAGCTTCGAAATTTTTAAGTGCAAAAATTTCTGTAGAGAAGGAATGGTGGGAAACATGTACTGTACGCCAAAGTGTTCGTGAAGATATAAGTAACCAAATTTTAGATCTTTACGAACAAACAGGTGGTTCGACTATTTCAACTATAGCTAGTAGATTTTGAAGGCTTTTAGATTTCATACTGATGAAAAATGAAGTGCGCAGTGATTCAATACTCGGAGTTCGTAGAACTAATTAGTGTTGAATTTTTTCCAATACTTTGTGTCATATTTGAACGTGCCTCGAATTTTGTAGCAATAACTAAAATTCAAACGTTATGTTCTTATTAAAAGAAATGTTGCTGGTATGGTTCCCATCGAAAGATGTTATGGAACGGTCATATTATAAATTGTGATCGTAGCTAGAGTTTATCGCAAATATCCATGATCATCTTCCGGTACGTGATCATTATTATAACTCTTCATGAGAGAAAGGGAAAAAGGAGGTATTCCAAGTAGAACAGCTTTAGTTGTGTTGCGTCAAGTGTCAAAAACAATTTTCGTTAAAAAAATAGAGTCACCTTCCAAATGAGCATATAAAATTTATGCAACGAAGCAGAAGAGCTTAAGTCAACTTTGGCAGCGTTGAGTAGAATCACAGATCCTCCAATAGCATGACCAAAAATCTATACAAACTTTAAACTTATTGACAACAAATACTCCTGAGGTATTTGTACCGTAATATAAAAGTTCACATCTGTTGTGCAGAACTTTGAGAACATAGCACCGCTATATTATGCTTAAATTATATACTTTTGGAAACTAACGCCGATTTACCATGAATACGCAAGTGTTAACAGCAAAAGACATATCTGAAATGTTGATGAGATCTTATTTTTTTACTTTAGTTTTTTTTTGAACAAAGAGTCAACTTCACACCCCAAATTGAACGCTAAGCGTTTGAATTCCCTCTTGTGCATCACCCATTATATCTGGTATGTCCTGTTACCACTGAAATCAAAATTCTGATTTAGTAAATCAAACAAAAATTATACTTTGAATAGTGCGATGACTATAGAATAAATGCACATAAAAAATATCGAGAAAATGAGATTCCTTCTTAGCTCAATTCCAAGGAAGCCACTATAGTCAAAAGAAAAAATAAAGATAAGTAAGATTCTGGAGTAATAGTAGCAAAGAATACCTTCCAAGCGCATGGCAGTAAAAACCTATTTGCACAATCAATGCCCTCACAATTAGTATGCAACTGGTGGCAAGAAATGGATTCTCCTTTTTGTAATATTTTTTATAAAACTGTTTGGAATATTATTTAGTTCGTTCAGTACCTTCCAACGAAGCATTCTGATATCAACAGAATACATCACGCCGAAAGCGAGGCTATTTTGTGAAACACAATTACGTTTCTTTTGAATCCTTTGGAAAGTCAATTACCTTGAAACTAGAGTACAAATAAGAGGTGTGGAATCACTGTAGACCCCTTCATCAATCCAAGGTAAATAAATTCTTTAAAAAGAAAAAAATTTACCAAGCAACATAGAAATCAAAACAGAAAAAGCAATAATAAAGAGTGCAGTGCTTGCATTGAACTCTCCACTAGCAAGAGGTAGATAAGGCTTGTTGACCTGTTACAGTAAATGAAGATATTCTCTTTTTCAACATTTACGATACCATATCAATCTTTCTATCATAAACTTGATTTAAGCCAACAATGGCTATGTTCATGCAAAGAGCAGAGCATACAGCCTTTAAAACTTTTTGTTTTATTTTCTTCCTAGTTCTCTTGTAAAAACAATACCTTCCCAAACATATCAAAAAAGATCACATTCGGAGCTGATACTGCCATTAATGATACAGAAGCAACACTAACCTATCACAATAAGCAGTTGGAATGTCCATTTTACCTCTTTGTTGCAGCTTACCATAGTTCCGAAAACAGTGTGCGGACGCGAAAATCTCACAAGAGCTGGAGCAGAAGGCTCATGAGAAATACTGTCAAGATCTATCGTAAGTGGAGATAAGAGATCATGTTTAATCAATACCCCGCACTTGTATTCTTAATATTGTGCCTCACCAACATTTTTTTGCCGCGATTCCGATTATCACTTTCTCCGAATCTCTTCCACGTTGACCGGTCTTCATGCGTTGAATCCAAAACAGTTACGAATCTCACTTGTAAACTTTGACTCATAGTTAGCATTTTTGTGACCGCGCAGCGTCTGAAAGTACAAAGTTCATATGTAGATATTATGATATGATATATATGCAACGCGCACTACCTTTATTCGCTCTTTCACGTAAAAAATCTTTTTATTCAAGTAATAAATAAGGAGTCAACTTTGGTTCTTTATTGTTTTCATTGCCACTGAAAAAATTTACCTGTTTTATTCCTTTGAACTCTCGTACACACTGCAGCAACAAAACAACAGCTTATAGATCCTCATATTATATATGTCTCTGCTACGTGTCTCTGTAAACTATTTCTCTCTTCCTAGCTTATAAGTCACTGCGACTGTCAAGCGAAGAGAAGGAAAAGTACAGATATTCTATTAGGCTCCTTAGAGATAAGGCAAGTTTGAACAAGGCTCAGCTGCCCTATCTGAAGCTCATATCTGTTGCAAGTACACATCGTTCACTTGTTGAATTGGACTTTAGTGGAATTAGTACAAAAAGACGGATAAAACTTACCACTCTTTTGCAAAACACGAAAAGATGTTTGAAAATGAAGAGAACATTAGTGTATTTCTAGGCTACCTCAGTTCAATGCTATGCTTAGTCCTTTCATGTAAGTTCCGAATCTCTGAAGATAAGAAAGATACGCATAATTTATATTTTTTGTAGGTACTGGCGCAGCCTATGGTTCCGCTCAAGCAGGTTTGGGATTGTGCCGTGCGGGAAGTAAAAATCCAAACATGATCATTAAAGGTATCATTCCGGTGGCTATGGCGGGTGTTCGGGGTATCTATGGTTTGGTCCTTTCCATAATTATATTAAGTGGAATTCATCCTGAAAAAGGCTACAAAGAATATAACGGGATGATGCATTTAGGAGGCGGACTATGCTGTGGACTATCTCAATTTGCAAGTGGTATTGCTGTTGGAGTCGTTGGAGAAAGTGCTACTCAAGCTGTAGTTCGTCAATCAAAGTTATTCGCTCCCATGGTATTAATTCTTATCTTTACTGAGGCACTTGCTCTGTATGGTTTAATTGTTGGCATGATAATGGCCCAGCAAGGGCAAAGGACTGTCGAGACAAGCATGTAGCATTCAGAAAATTGCTTTTCTATTTTGTAAGAAGTCTTTTAATTCTCTTGCACCATATTAGCTATCATTTTATCTACCTCATAAGTTCATTTTCCACATCTACCTTCAACCAGCGCATCAAAGCTCCAAAGTGCAGTATTCGTCGTGATAATTTGAACAAAATAGGAGTCGCTATGAGACTTAATGCTGTCGAACCAAGTAGCAATAAATATAATTTTCTGTGAACTAACCCGACTGCAGAAGCTCTGCTCAGCAGCACAAATGAAAACTCACCCACTTGTGCAAGAGACATCCCAACCGTAAAGCTCGTTCTGAAGTCATAACCAAAAGCACGTACAACCAGTGCAATTAAAGAACATTTGAAAACTATTACTATTAGTAAAGTTGCAAAAAGAACATCTAAATGGACCCAAAGAAAATAAGGATTCATGATCATCCCTATTGAGGTCAGAAACAGAGCAGCAAAAAGGTTTCTTATCGGCTCAATTTTTGTGAGAGCTTGTTCTGAGAAAGTGGTTGATGAAACCATGACACCTGCAATAAATGCCCCCAACTCTATACTCAACCCAATATGATCACTTAACCAAGCTATTAACAGGCAAAATGCAATCAAAACTAGCTGAAAAAGCTCACTGCTGAACGTGAATACAACCCTCAAGAAACGAAAAATTACATAGCGACTGATAAAAATACACAATACCAAAAAGAAAACCATAGTAATGACTGTCTGGATCAAGGAAATTACTCCTTCCGCAACTCCGTGACTCCCTCCTAAGACAGGGAGTAGAGCAAACAATAATCCTATTGTACAATCCTGTAGAATTAATGTGCCCAAGATTATTTGCCCGTGTAGAGCGGACATTTCATCTCTTTCCATCAGACACTTGACAACAACTGTTGTTGATGACATGGAAAGAAACCCACCAATAAATATACCTTCCTTGGTAGGTGCTCCTGAAAAGTCACTCAATACTCCACATAAAAGCATTGCTAATATAACTTCTATGCTTCCTCCAAGTATAGAAACATTTTGAACATGTTTTAGTTTAGAAATAGAAAATTCTACTCCGAGGGAAAAGAGGAGAAAAACCACACCAAACTGCGCAAGAGTCTCCACCTGAACCAGTTCGACAACAAGGCCGAAGCCTCCAGGTCCGATTAATGAACCTGAGAGTAAGAATCCTGTGATGAGCTGCTGTCCAAGAGCACCAAAAATAGCAGCTCCAGTGGTGGCAGCACAAATTATTATTACGATATCAGTGATAAGCCTGTGATCTTGCTGTAACTCCATCGTGCCATTCTTAGGATTTGAGATGACAAACTCATTGTCTGCCGAATCAATAAGTCGTTCCACAAAGAAGTCATGCTCAGGAGTTTTGTTAAAAACAGAGTAAGCCAAGACTTTATTCAGAATTTTGGCCGTAGCAACTCGGAAATTTCCGAAGATGCTATTTTCTTCAGTCTTTCCGGAAGTGTCATCTATGCCATTTTTTTTTGCCGAATCTAAAGGAGACGGAGAGGACTTTGATCGACTAACTCGCACGACAGTTTCAAGAGTAGCTCCCTGCAGAGCAATTGTTCGATTAAAACTTCTACCAGCACCTTCCGAAGCCACCCCTTTTGACTCTGTGCCATCCTTTTCGTTGAACTCCTTAGCTAGAGCCTTTTCAAATTGTGCAGCCAAAGTTTTCTCAAAGCCCTTTCCGGAACTGCTAGTTTTAGCATTCAATTCTTTCTCCTGAATTAGATCGGTCGAAATATCGTAGAAAATATCTGTTTCAAAGCAGTTCGCCCTAAGAAGCGATAAAGAGAGAAAAGTTACTGTAAAAATCACGAGTGAACGAAAGACACCTTTCATCTTTCTCCAAGACTGTCGTCGTTGCCTTTCTCTCTTGCTCTAAAAACTTTCGCCCTGAGGTAAAGACATTCTTCAAATCTCTTCAGCTCCAAAAGATTTGAAAAAATTAACGTAGGTTCCCGATGTGTATTATGAGACTTTTCTTCTATGTAAGGGTACAAGGTTGAATTGCATTTCACTTAACCGAATTTTGCAGCACTTTAAAAATAAAATAAAAGCGAAACCTCCCATATGTTACATGATGATGGCTACCCTTTGCTAATAATAAACATTCACAGACTCATGGTTAAAAAGTGATGGGGGACCAAATAAAATAAAATTCCTTTAAAATCTTATTAAAAAAAAAGACAGCTCAAAATGTCAAAATTTTTACAGGTAATCCATATCATGATTTTTACGCAATAATTCTTTTACATAACATACGAGAAAATTCAAATTCTTGATTCTGATGTTTTCGAGAGGGTGCGCTGACAGAAACATTACACAAAGATTTATTTTAAATTACCCAATCCGCTCTTTTTTTAAAAAGATAAATATTTCTAATCCCCAAACAGTGGTAAAATTAATTTTATTTTCTATTTTTCAAATAATAAGACATTATTGAAATGCTTGATATCGGGAAAATAAAAATAAAAAGACTTGGTTTCTAGCTTTTTTATAAAAAAAAACTTATGTAATTATTGTATGAGTAAATTTGGTTTAAATTTACAGAAAGATAATTATAATTTATTTTAGAATTATTGCGGGTATAATAAGGGAAGATTCTTCTAATTGATAAGAAAATGCTGAACTTTTTTATATAGGCGCTTATGTTTCTTTGTCGAAATAAAAAAATGCGGCAACTATGTATCTTATACCACCATTAATTGGGAATCCACTATGTTCTAAATCTCCCCGGAAAAGAAGAATTTCTCCAATTTTAGGGCAGATCGTTATTCCCAAATTTGGGAACATAGTTCCTCCACCTCCACTGAAGTCAGAGTTTGAGTTGAGTGCGATAGTAACACTGATTTCACTCTGGTCCCTATGAATCGGGAGATGATCACATCCCTTGGATGCATCATACTTTACAATGAATGCGTCATGCACACAAAGACGTTTTCTAAACATGCTAGTAGTGAGTATTTGTTTAGCCAGCGGAATTAAATCAGAGAATACGAATAAATTCCACTCATCCACAAGCTCAGGAATAAGATGAACAGGTAAATCAGTTGTTGGGACCGAAATATGTCTGTTTGTACACCATCCTCCTTGTAAAGAAGCAAACTTTTCCGCTAGGACAATCCAATGCTCGCAAGTTCTCTTAGAAATATTGTGAGATGGCAACAGCCAAATGGCTCCAGCAGCCAATGTTATCCAGGTCTTTGAAAATGAAGGCTCGAACTTGTGCCAAAGATTTGAGGGACTCCTCGAAAGCCGTGTTAAGTAAGCTTCGTCTTTCCGCTTCTGCTTCTTTAAGGATTGAGAAAATCCACTGGCAAAGTGCTCTACACGCCAAATGTCGTGAGCTTTCGACCATTTTCCCAAGGCCAACTGGATCATACCCATGATATGGAAGAGCTCCTCATCTCTTCCCCATCTTTTAATGCCAAATTTCACTAGATTTAGAGAGTCTCTGAACCTGTATTCGTCAAAAGCAAAATGTGACATTGAAACTATATCTTCACGCGAGAACTCGAAGCCACCATTTTCCCACAAGCATTTGCAACATTTGCACGTAATTCCGTAGTGATAAATTAACTGATTCTTCCGTGAACAAATATCAAGCTGTGTGGGTATGTATGAAACCGTAAGTATATCATCTGGAAAAATGTTTTGTATAGCTACATATTTCACCCGCAAACCAAGCTTACTTCGATGGGTAGTCTCAAGCTGAATATTAGGACAGCAACTATGATTTAGTAAGGAAACAAGTGCACCGCAATAAAGAGAAGAATTCAGTCGTTCAATACTTTTTTCTATACAGCACAAATCTGTAGCTTTTTTCATTATTCCACGTTTGCTGTAGCTGTCCTTCAAAGTTAGTCTGACGCGCGCATTCATAGATATTCTGGAATTCGAGTCCGTTATGCCAGCTGTATTATCAGATGGGTCGACTTCGATAGCACGGACACAAACTTGAATTCCAGTAACTAACTTTAAGAAAAACTCCTGTTCCAAGAATTTTTGGATAGCATTACTGAATTCTCCAAGTTTGGAAAGCCAGCTCTCTTCTAAAAGAGGCCGGAACTCAAAGGCACGAGTGCGAAGCTGTCGGATACTGTTCTGATATAACATAAGATGATTAATTCCGTTTTCTTTTTCAAATTTATCACTCATCGGAATTTCTAACTTGTCTGTTGAATATCGAGAAGATAAAATAGCTATTTCTCTGTCAATTTCGGTTGGGGAAGCAGACACTTTGGATATTGATTTTGCTAAAATTATAGTAGCGAGTTGGCATGCATCTTGTTCCAAGAAATATTGCTCAGTTCTAAGACTACCAAGAACTTCAACGCACGTGAAATTATGCCAACCAACGTCAGAATTGGAACCTTCTGATCCCTTTAACGCAAAATTGAAGCAAACGTTCGAGCAAAAAAGCGCATTACACCTCGGAGTGAGGTTGCATTTGCGAAAACTTTGCAAATCTTTCACATAGAAAACTTTGTAACAATTCGAACAGGAAACAGGATCTAATTCTGTGCGTGCGTCGTCCTTCAGTAGTAAGGCAGTTGGAACTTCTGTACATACTACCTCACCTTTCTTGAACTTTCTTCTAGAGTACAGACCTCGGATATTTTCCTTCCTATATTCGCAACGGAGGAAAGAAGATTCCGGTTGCATGTGTTCGTTGTTTTTATCGATATCTCTTCTTTTAAATCAACGTTTCAGTGTTGGTTTGAAAACAATTGCTTTTTGGTCTTTCCTTTCGTGCAATAATTCGAACATATTAAGATATCGGGGCACTTGAAAGTGAGATAGAAGATTTGGAGTAACAGGCGAAGTGTAATTTAAAGGTAAGACAGATATGAATTTTCAGGAAAAAAGGAGGTTACTCGTACTGCCGGGAAACTTTTTCAAATAAACTCTAAGGAAAATATTACTGGATTTTTTGATTGTTGTTTCTGACTCTTTTGTAGCTTCACTTCACCAAATGAAAAGGTTTGAACATCTTTGTGTAGAAAATTTGACCAGGGCACCTGTGTCTACTCTTGATTAACCCGTATTGATTTCACCCATTCCAAAATAAAAATAGCTATGAGTAAACCGTACTGAGGTATCATAAATACACGTGGAATAAAATTGAAAAAGCTCAACTCTCACACCGAATATATGATATCGTTATCGATCATGATTTGATTTCGTGCATGCAATTTTTGTAACATCACCTGAATATCGCGTCTGGTGGGCTTCTCGTTAAACCAAGAGCGAGATTCATCCTCTATCTCTTCTATCGTAACTTGGCTTTTTAGACTCATGAAATTTGGAAGCTTGGTTTGGAATATTTTGAAGTTCATTGCCATAATATCAGAATCAGAATTTAACTCATCCTTAGCTTGGAGAGCATGCAAATTAGTATCTTCAGCCTCAATCACGAACCTCATAACTTCTATAGCTGCTAACGCATCCGTAATATCAATAGACTTTGAAAGTCTCATCTTTGCGTGAGCTGTAGCTAGCCTAATTATTGTTTCTAGGGTCCGAGCAGTTACCGGAAGTGCTCGTCTACTACGCATACCTTCGGCCTTGTCGATTCTCCACCTTGAGTATTGTTCTGCTATTTTATTTTCTGCCTCGGGCGTTAAAGTAGGTTTCGTGCTCATTTTCATATAATAAAGGTATTTTTGTAAAAATTGTTTTGGAACCTTGTCTGAATCAGAAGCACTTGACACATTTTCTACTTTACTCAAGGAATGTTTGTTTTGACAGGAACTATTAATATTTGCATCAGAAGTAATGATAGACAAATTAGTCCTCTGTCCATTATAATCCATATTCGCATGCATACTGAGTACATGCGATGAAATTATACGATCAACATTAGAGTCTGACTGGTCAAGGACTATAAATAACAAATCAAATCTTGATAGGAGAGAGTCTGGAAGATTTATATTCTGAGTCACTGGTTGACTGTGATCATAGTTTCCATATATGGGGTTCGCAGCGGCTATGACACTACACCGCGCATTCAGAGAAGCATGGATTCCTGCTTTTGCTATTGTTACAGTTTGTTGTTCCATAACTTCGTGGATTGCAACTCGATCTGCGTCACTCATCTTATCGAACTCATCAATACATACGACACCTCGATCAGCTAATACCATCGCCCCTGCTTCTAATCTACGCTCACCCGTCTCTTGATCAGTGGTCACAGCAGCAGTAAGTCCAACGCCTGAAGATCCTCTTCCAGTGGTGCTTACAGCCCGCGGCGCAATATTCATGATAGACCGTAAAAGTTGTGATTTTGCAACTGATGGGTCACCAACCATTAAACAATTGATATCTCCGCGAAGGTGAGTTCCATTTTTTAGATTTTTCTCAGTTCCTCCTAGAAGAAGTAGGATCAGGGCACGTTTGATGTTGTCGTGTCCACATATAGAAGGTGCTAAAGATCTGCCAAGCAAATTCAGGAGAGATTTTGGTTCATATTTCTTCGGAAGATTCTTTATTTTTGTCAGATCCTCGCGGGATAGACTAGGAATGTAAACTTCTTTTGCAAGTTGTTGAATATCCTTTGCGACCAAAATGGTTCGAAAAATTCCACCTGAGCCTAAGCCTGATCTTGTTGGAACAATTTTGTAAATTCCAACTACTTTGACTCTATCTCCAGGCTTACAGTTATCAACCAGGTTACGGTCAAGGATAACTTCAACAGAACGTGGTAGCTGTCCTGAAGGGGCATTCTCCGGCATTTCCTGTACTGTAATAATTTGGTAATCAAGATATTCACAAAGTCCGTACTCTGTAGTAAGAATATTTCCAGCTTCATCTCTTGTTGGAATTATTGTGGAAGTAGGTAATCCAGTTAGTGTTGTAACGTCTCGATACTCCCGGGAAATGAACTTTGAATTATGCTCGCAAAAATGCTTGCTCGTAACAAGCTTAGGTCTAACTGCAGTACATTTGGTAACGATTCCTTCAACACTAACCAACCAATCTAAAAAATTGGAAAGAAGACCTCGCGGAGAAACTGCGTGTATACCAAATGAACCACTGAAAGTGACTTCGAAATATTCTAAAACCTTGGGATGATCTATTTGAACTTTGTCTTTTATAGCATCCTTGAGAATTTCAATAAGTACACCAGGATTTGTCATTAACTTTCGTGAAAGTCGGGAATTTTTTGAACGCAAATCATCCAAGTTAAGATCGAAACTAGTGTACTCGTTTTGAATAAATTTTTGAATTAGCTACATCAAAGTAAAAATGTCAACACTGAAAGTTTCAGAAAGATAAGAATTTACGCACCTCCTCATCAATGAACGCGTCAAATTCATCTTTCCATCGTTGCTTGGTTTCTATGCTCATTGCAAGCAGAATATAATAAGTGTCGTCAAAACGATTTTTGAATTTCGAGCCGTTCTCTTTCACGTTTTGCCTTTTGGCTTTTTTTGAAAGTGGATGTAAAAAAAATTAGAAATTTAAGGACTCAATTATTTCATATGCATATGGCATTTTTTCCCCAATATTTTAGTGCCAAATGTGTGTAAAGCGGAAAAGCGACATACGGAAAAGCGACATACCGTGTTAGGTCGACCACCACAGGTGCTGTTTAACAATATCTGCACTATTTAACGCGAAATAATACACATAGTTTCACATTAATATGAAAAGTGCAAGACACCTGGTCGGTGGGTTTAAAATTTATCAAAGAACAGAAGAAGAGTATACTAAGAATACTGTAAAATTAGAGAAAGAAAGAGGGGATTTATGAAATCCGTTTGAACGGAGATAAAAACACAAGAATCCAAACGATGCAGTTTCATGATTCCAATCCTTCCTGCCGTTTTGATAGGTTTGTCTGTTCTCTCAGTAAATTTTTTATTCAGAGTATTTTCTCTAGTTCTCTTGGTTTACTTACAAAAAAGTTTGTAGAGTTACTGATGGGATCGAATGTACTTGACTTGAATGAAGCAGCTGTATTTCTTGATGTACAAAAACGAAGAATTTATGACATCACGAACGTGCTCGAGGGGCTTGGAATAGTTACAAAAAAATCCAAAAATTACGTGGTATGTAAACGTGAGAATGTTGGAGGACTTCGATATCCTGCTCAAAGGAGTGTACGATCTTATTTTAGAAGGATAGAGAACTGAACTAAATTTTATGATTAACAGGTTACAAAGTTGTGTCCAAGAGAGCAAAGTGAGTTTGAGAAAATCTTAGATAATCAAGTAGAAAGAATGAGAGAGATGCTTGAAAGTGTATTTTTGTCTCCTGTCTTGCAGGTATTTGTATATTCTATTCTATACCAAGAAGAGAAGATTCTAAGTTTTGCTTGAATTTTAGAGGAGCTTGTTTATTGCAGAGAAAGACGTCAACTTTATTCCAGATTTTTCTGAAAAGATTTTAATCGCAATTAGAGCACCACATGGCGCCACACTTGTAGTTCCAGATCCAAGTGGAAGTGTCAGTTCAAAGAGTGTAAAGCGCCAATATGAAATTTTTCTGAAGTCTAACACTGGTAGTGTTGAAGTTTTCTTACTTTCATCACATAAAAGTCAGTATGAGGGCGCTTTGCACAGATCTGAGATAAATATTGCAGAAGGTGAGTTGCTACAGAACGAACAATGCTCAAGTAGTGTAGCTTTAGGTCTCAATTGGAAATTTAATTGTGCAGGTTCGTTGCGAGGACTTCCCATTCCTAAATCCAGCATCCCCCAACAAGACTGGTTTGCTCATGAAAGGGACATAAGAATTAATTTGTCTGAGATGTATACTCGTTAATAGCAAAAATTGTAGGAGAGGTGTATCGATGCACTGGAGACTAAGTTTTTAGCATAGATTTCCACCTTCATTCTCTTTTAATCTCGCAATTCACTTCAGACGTGTGATGTTTTCGTACAGAGTCGAAGTAAAAATTTGAAGGGACAAAAGGCAAAAGAAACGAAGGGAGCAAAAAAGTGGGAAATACTTGATTTCAGTTTCATTATACCATATTTTATGAACGAAACTTATGCACTCATTAAGTCGAATGCGTTAAGTAAATTGGCATTTCAATTTTATCAAGCTTCATACGGAGCAAAGATTACGCAAGAGTTGTGTCCACCAAAACCAAAAGAGTTGCTTATAGCTGCAGTCACTTTGTGTTCCTTTTTGACATTAGCGCATGTATCAATACCTGTGACAACTTCCTCGCATTCATTCTGATTAATACTCGGATGTAACCAGCCTGTTTTAATGGCCATAATGGAAGCAATTGCTTCCATACCCCCTGCTGCCCCGAGACAGTGGCCTATCATAGACTTGGTGGCGTTCATCTTAACATTTGTCATGTCTTTAAATACTTTTCTGACAGCAGCAATCTCTGCGACGTCACCAACAAGGGTGCTCGTTGCATGAGCATTGATGTAGTTGATATCTTCAACCGATATACCGGCATCTTTGATAGCAAGTTCAATACAAGTGGATACTCCTAGACCATCAGCACGAGGGTCGGTCATGTGGTGTGCGTCGCACGTAATTGCACCTCCCATATATTCTGCGTGAATGCGAGCGCCGCGGGCCAGAGCATGTTCGAGACTTTCCATCACTAATAAACCTGCCCCTTCTCCCATGACAAAACCATCTCGAGCCTTATCCCACGGTCGACTTGCGCCTTCTGGATCGATATTATTTTGCGATAAAGCCCTGCAGGCTACAAAACCACCCAAGCCGACTGGAATTATTGGTGCTTCCGATCCACCAGCAATAATTATATCCGCGTCACCACTTCTTATGTGGTTGGCTGCGGCATGATAGGCATAGTTGGCCGTTGCACAAGCAGTTGAAATACTGTAATTTGGACCCATGAAGCCCTTTTCAATTGCGAGCATTGCTCCGCCCATGTTTGTAATGGCATATGGAATGAAAAATGGAGTGATCTTCTTCGGTCCCTTCTCGACCAAAGCTTTCACACCGTCCTGGAAAACCGTGAGCCCACCCATACCTGAGCCACAGAGAACTCCAACACGTTGCTTATCAACTTTGGCTAAAGCTTCGCCAGCCAGACCAGCATCTTCAAGTGCCTTATTTCCACTTACTAAAGCATATCTTAAACAATCATCCAAACGACGATCGTTTTTCTTGTCGATATACCCCTCGTTGTCGAAGTTCCGGATTTGAGCTGCAAATTTAGTTGGAAAATCGGAAGTGTCAAACCGGTCAATTGGGGCTACACCGGACGTTCCTTCCAAAAGCTTATCGTAAAACGAATTATAGTCATTTCCAAAAACAGAGCAAAGCCCCATTCCAGTAATGACGATGCGTTTTTTGGGGTCGGTCTCGCGCGCCATAGCGCTGCATCCAAAGAGCACACGAGATCTATCAACTCGCTGATTTCGAACTTGCTTCAATTTTTTTCTATCGCACGAAGTTGAAGCATGACTAAAGCGAATAGTGGATGAGATAGAAGTAAACATTTGAACGATTTGAGCGATAACTTCAGGAAGTGAAGTGCACTTTGATATTCGATTTCGTTGGGATGCCTCGAAAAGTCCAAAGAGTCACGTAGAATTAACGATGAGTTGTTGTACGTTATCTTTTTCGTTATCTGCCTTTTTCTTTTTTCTTTTCTCCCATTCATACATCATCAGTATGATGTAGGCAATTCCAGCAAAAAAAAAGGATTTTGGGGTTTATTAGCCCTTGTTCAAGGTTACCCTAAACGCTACAACAGATGGGTCAAAGGAACCTCTGTGTCCTCACTCGTCTCACCAGCATTGGCGGAAAGGAAACCTGGAAACGTTCCAACGTCTTACTTTTTCACGTATTTTTTGCACAACACAACACGCACTGTATTTCGGTAATTTAAATACTTGACTTCAACTTCTGTGACGCATCAAAAGGCGATAAAAGTAATGAGTGGTACACAAATTTCTCCGGACTTCTGCAAAAAGCATCCACTACAAAATAATTGGACGTTATGGTTTGACAACCCGAACGGGTGAGCATCTTTTGACCTATTTTCCGCTCCAATTCACACATTTATCTTTCCGATTACTTTATCGCAGGAGCCGAAAACAGACCACATGGGGCCAAACTCTTCGTAGCGTCTATACTTTCGATTCGATCGAGGATTTTTGGTGCCTTTACAACAAAATTCTAAGCCCGAGTAAGTTAATAATGGGAACAGACTTTCATCTTTTCAAAGAGGGCATTGAACCGAAATGGGAGGATGAGAATTGTGCAAGTGGGGGAAAATGGACATATCTATTCCCCAAAAGTAGATCTGTGGGAGAGCTGGACGAATACTGGCTGAAACTATTATTAGCTATGATCGGAGAACAGTTCAGCGAGCCTAATGAAATTTGTGGTGCAGTCATAAGTATCCGTCAGAAACAACATCGCATTGCTTTGTGGACGAAAACTTCCTCGAATGAAGCTCATCAACTAGCAGTTGGACGATCGTTTAAAACTATACTGGGGCTTGCAGAGAATGACAAAATTCTCTATATGGTACATGATGATGCAATTAGACTTGAGCGTAAAGCAAAAGAGCGCTACACCGTCTAAAGTTTGTGTAAAAGTAAAAGCTAAACTTTTTAGGGATTGTCTGGAGTGAAGAGCAAAAAGTACAGATTTTCGTGATTGTTGTAAAAGTTTTCTTATCAATGTATCTATTGAGTGATTGATGGTAAAGCATTAAGAACTCAAAACCTTTCCCCGAACCTCAAAAAACATGTTCCTTTTGATTGGTTATCGTCGTGAACCCACTCTGCACGCACTGGACCCAGTTTCAAGCCAACCCCAAAGCACGAACCTTGCCCAGCGCGACAATAATATTCAGTAGGGTTTCCGATCACCGATTTGCTCGACCCTAAGTCTGAGCACTTCTCCCAGAACAGAAACGAGTGAGTGTTCATATAAGGAACTGGTAACCGCAGCTCAAGAGCAATCTCCATAAAGCTTCTACTCACTCCAAGCTCACCAACTCCATAACCCCGGCAGGAGTGGGGACCACCCAGTGTAAATGCATCGTATACCGCACAATCACCTATGATATGCCCACCCTTTGCGTGCATTACTAATACTGGCGGGGGAATATCGTTTCTTTTCTTTGTTTGCAGGAGTTGTATGAAGCGAGAGGCTTCAAGCGAACTTCGATTGTAAATTGGAAACGACGATCCAATGCCTAGTGACTGCTCAACTTGTAAAATATCACGAGAACCAATTGGTGTATTTTTAACGAACTTCGTCGTATCTCTCGTTAAGTTTCCTTGCAAGCACACCAGCTTATCACAGCCACTGCCTGAATGAGTCGTGGGAGGACCATCCATGGTTACGGAACCATCCGCTACTTGCTTTGATCCATTTGGACAAGTTGCACCTGACTCATCTCTTGCCGTGATCTCTTCAAGTACTGCACTTGTAGTGCAACGAGATTGACGCGAATAATTTTGCGTAAATGAAGCCTTCATACCTGCTCTATCAACCCAGACGCTAGGTACATTATCCAATAGTGGTCCGCCAGCAAAGACTGGCGAAATTTTCCTAGAGTTGAAAATTGCAGTTCGAAAAGACGATTTTTCTGCATCGAGTTCGCCCTTGCAATATGGATGATTATATTCAATTTTGAATCCCAAATCGTCCTGAGGCTGAAAAAAATTTGCTGTCGAAACAGACCCAAAAAGCTGTCGTCCCCAGCCGTCCAAATTCCTGTGTTCAAAGAGAACTGAGCCTCCTGGACGAACGGAAACAAAATCCGGTCGGCCACCATCACCTGGGGCTATACTCCACTCCAATTCAGTTTCCGCTGTTCGAACGGGTCTTTCACGAAGCATAATATCAACTTGAACCTTTGAGGGATCATTTTCGTCCGGTCGCGGAACGACTTGAACGTTATCAAAGAGTTGTAACAAGAATATATCACGCAGTGCTGACTTCGCATCCTCTACATTATAGAGTTCTCCAGCTCTAAAATTATGCTCGCGTGAGATCACTTGTGGATTTGTCACTCCTTTATTATTCAACATCGGTTGCATATTTTCATCAAGAAAACAATGTTGAACCTTTGTGATCTCTCCTTCAATGACATGAGCAACAACATCGCCATTCTCCATGCCATCAAAGTGCGAAATCGTTCCAAAAGTCAAACCTTTGCTCGTATAATAACCCTCCACGATATTTTTCGCTGCTGCAAGTACTCTTACGGTGCAATTTTGACTATTTCTCGCAGCATCTAAAACTTCTAACTCTACTTCGCGTGGAAGCACACTACTTCCAGAAACTCTGAACGTTTGCACTTGGGGCCAGATCTTTTCCCGAAATACAAATTCAACTGCATATCCATCCTTTGAGGGCGTTACATTTGCATCTACATTCGCAAATAAACCAGTACCAAGTAGCTGTTCTAGGTCATCTGATAAATCTTTCTTCGACAATTGTGCTCCTTTCCTTGCATTCAGACCTTGAAACAGTTCAGACTAAGATGAAAAAAATACAGTTAAAAAAGCTTGAAAAAATAAAAAGGGTCTCACCTTGCTTGGAATACCCGGTCCAGTCGGTAAATTTGTAGCTAATACTGATTCAACGATGAAATCATCTTTGTTACTGGTTTTCTTCCTCTTTCTTCTTACCATATCTTCCTCTTCTTCCTCTTCTTCTTCCTCTTCTTCGTCCTCTTCTTCGTCCTCTTCCTCGTCCTCTTCTTCATCCTCTTCTTCGTCCTCGTCACTCTCTTCGGCGTAGGCTGCGAATACTTTCGTGAAGCCACCGCCATCTCCTCCTCCACCTCCTCCTCCTCCACCTCCATCTAAACCATAATTATCACCGGAGTTACCGCCTCCGCTCGCTAGCAATAAGGTGAAAGCTACATTGCTGGTGGCCAGCCCAAGCGTTACGGCTCCAATTCTTCTGGGTTTTAAAGCCTTCCCTAGTAGTTCCGAAATACTTCCCACCCCAAACTTCACGACTTTCGACGGAAAACTTTTTGCGTCGGGTTTGGAGAACGACAAGCTTTCCATTCTGTCTTTCAAAGAGGATATTCCCGTTTGAACAAGGGTCGTTTTTTGCCGGCGTTTTTTTGAAGGTCGTGAAAATTCAAAGCCGAACGCACTCGACGAAGCGAAAGTCACTTCTCTAGTAATTGACAACATTTGAGGGGAAGATATAACCGTCTGTGTGGGCTCGTACAAGTTCGATGAATGCGAATAAATTTCAGGACCGTAAAGACGTGAAAACCACGTTTCACTTTTCTCTTTTTTTTGTGTGTGATTAGTTTATAAACCTCTGTGACCCGCTGCATGTTTAAGTATTTGGTTATTTTGGTAGAAAGAAAAGGTTTAGGGTGTTACATCCAAAATCTCCCTGCCATGCAATGATGATAGACTTCCAGGGCCAAATTTTGCTGAGGTAAAAATTTTCGGCTGCCCTTCCATCATCAGCACTATACCAGGGGATATACGAGAACTCTTCAGTCAAAAATTTTTATCTTGAGGTAAACTTTACTTTTAAGAAAAATTCAATAGCAATATGTTTGATTCAAGTATTCTATGATTTTCGCACTTTCGAATAATTGGATACCCGTATTTTCATCTTCTATGAATGGAACTTGAAAAGTTTTTGCTTTCCTCAGCAGTTCAGTCCTACGAGGACTTCCTCTAGAGCATGGGCGCAAAACATAAGGCAGCTCCATTTCACACAGTTTTTCTCTGACAAGTGAGCAAAAAGGCGAAGCTTCGTATGCCCACAACTCTAACGGCTTCACGGGATATCTGCATGGCATCTTAGAATGAGATATACTCGAGGAGGATTCAGTATTTCTGGATCGCATGGCGATATCAGCAGTTCCCCGATTTGCTACTAAAGGAGAGGGAGCAGAGCCGTCTAGATAAACATCATATAAATAATCTAAAATATCTTCAGCGCCAATAATAGAAACCCTAGAGCGAGAGTCATGCAAGAAAGGTAGTATCTCTTCCCCGAGTGGAACATTTTGAAGCTTTGCTGCCAACGTTCTGTGACGATAAGCTCCGTATGGGCATGGTCTACATTCAAATGCTAAATCAAGCATACACAGCGCTTCACGAACTCTTCGGCATTCTCCGTCCGTTTCAACATCATACAAGACTAAATTGGGTGAATCTTGGAAACCTCGTTCAGATTCAACTTGAGATTGAGTCATTCTCATTGACCCTAAACGGTAAGCTTCGTCTAATTCATATTCACCTGCGCGAACAAAAGAGTAGATTTCAGACTTTTTCTTTCGAACCCAAGGCCTCCAACCATTCACAAACAAGCTTGATGCTAATCGTAGTATACCGCAGCGTACTGTTCCTAATAAATCATCTATCTGTTCTGGAAGAAAAGAATATTTTTTGGGTTGTACGTCATTGTAGTAGTTCCGTCCTTTTACTTTGAACTTTCTTACACCAAAATCTGATAATTTTGGGCGCCACATGGCGTGAGCGCCATAAGGAACTCGGTCTGGGAGGATAATCCTAGAAACTGGCCCAGAGGAAATATCTTGAGCATTTAGTATTATGCATTCGCTACGAGAACGACCCAAAGTTTCTGTATTCTCATCGTGAACATAAAGTACAAGCCAACCATCATCTTCAGATCCCTTTAACTTAGTTGCTCGTGGCACAAACTGTGACTCCATACCAAACCTTCCAGGACCGTGCTCATACACTTGTTTATCACCTGTTTCAAAGTCAAATTTTACCACAGCGTCGAATTTGAGCTGTGCATCATCCCTCAGGATTTCCGTTTTAATTCGTCCAGCGTAAGCGTACCGATTCTTTACACCTGTAAATTCATCATTAATACGGGGAACTTCCACTATATCTTTATAGAGGTATCTTTCCTTTACTGAGCCATCAACGAGATTGATTCGCCATTCATGGACTCTTGGTAAGTTCAAATCTTCTTCTAGGGTGCGCGTGATCCAATCCCGAGTATCTCTAGCTTTTAGTGCATTGTGGAAGAAGCCATCTTCTCGTACACCAGTTATAACTATTTCTTCCTGACCGTTAGCATTTGTTTCTTCCCAGGAGTTGATAAAGTGATAAACCATCTGCGCACAACTACAATCAAACCACTTCGCAAGAGGAACATTCGAATCGCGCGAAAATACACCAAATCTTGCATTTTTATCATTATTGTATTGAAGGGGATGGCGACCGAAAAATTGGCGTATAGGCTTTATATCCAAGCTACCTTCAAACAAAATAGTATACTTCTCAGTAACGCAAAAATCATGCATGAAAACACATCCTGCAAATGGGAAGCTCCACATCGGAGTTAGGTCCTTAATTTTTCCATTTTGATCCAAGGATCCAATAGAACAGTGTGGAGGATAGACAGGATTGAATCCAAAAAAGACTAGGTCTCCCGTCAAAGGTGCAACTTTTGGGTGCGCCGTAAATGGTATGTATGGAGGAAGTTGGTTTTCAAAATTGCAAGCTCCCAGAGTTGTGAGCCTCTCAGGATCTAGTTCCCACGGTGGCATTGTATCTTGTAAGGCTAAAGTACGGCCAGCAAAATGCACAAGAGCAGTATTTGCTGAATCTTTCAAGAAAGCTCCTCCAGAAACCAAATTTGCTACTGCATTGAGTAAGAAAGTGCTGCCTTCCGCATTCATCAGTGGCCGAAATAGCCGTGCCCCAACCTCCGATTCATCCTTCCAACTTTTAGTTCGTATAAATCGATTGCGATAGCACAACCTTGAGTTTACATCGAAATCTAACGCATAGATCATCCCGTCACCTTCAAACCAATGATGCCAGCCATTTGAAACATTGAAATCCTTTTGATCTGGGCCTTTTCCCCACACCTTGTAATTTTGTGCCTCTAGTTTTGGATTTGGTCCAACATATGCAAATTGTCCTTCCGGGAAATCATCAGGTACGGATCCAATTATTCTCAATCCGTCATTATCTGACTCAGAATTCCTGTCCAAGCTTGAAAAGCTTGTGTACTCCTCTCGGAGTGGCAAAAAATTCCCACTCAAAAATGCAGCTCCGTGTTCTCCGTAATCCTCTATAGGAAAATGAAGGCTATTATCGTGCTCAGGAAAAGTAGATATCGGGCTACTATGATCGTGCGTCACATACTCCACCACCTTCCTCGATTGGATCCGAAAGAAATTATAATCCATATCTACTACTTTCACGCTATTGACTGTTTCTCCACGCGGGATATGTCTATCCCGATGTACGGGGCTGATATTTGCTCGCCATCTTACACGTGAACTTATGGCATGAATACTCATGTTATTTATACTCCAGTGTCGAATAAGCAATACTATGTTACGGAAGTATTGCTCTTGGGATAGTGAAGGTAAGCGGACAAGGTGGGTGGGAATAGATTCCTTAGTCCTTGTTTCGAACTATCGAACAGATGAATCTTCCGAAGTTTTCGGCAGATCGCAGGCAATAATTTCTAATACGATTGTATTAGTACTCGGACGGACTACTCGTATCGACCTATCGATTTACCTTTCTCCTTCTCCGACTCTCGTTTTTTTTTTACAGATTCAGACAGCAAGCTGGAGAAAAATTTTCCAAACCAAGAATTCCCATGCCCACGAAGGGATAAAAGCATGATTTTTACGCCATATCATATGATACGAGTAAATGATTGATCACCAACCAACAGTTTTTTTTTTCTAAAAAACTGTATTCCAAATTTGCTAGTTAAATAAGGCGGCGTGTTCGTTATAAACCCTTCCCTTGTATCGCAAGATCCGTGCCGCGTGCCATTCGCTTACGGGCGTGTTGTATTGATACCATTAATAATCTGACACCATCAACAGAGAAGTTTAACTTGCATCAATACATTATTTACAACAAGGAAAGTTAATAAATACTTTACGTTTTCGTCGTAGAAAGGAAAGCCCTGCCCTGCTTCGTGAGTTTTTTTTGAACCACTTTGCGTCAACACATTTGGCGATAAAACAATAGCGTGTTGTGTTTTACAGAAAAGGGCTTAGAAAGTGCATTTAGTAGCTATGCAGGTTGGACGAAAACTATCTATGAACATACCGAGCGTCTCAAGTTGGAGCAACTTGAGCGAAATCTCAGATGCCTCTGTTGAAGATATTGAGAATCGCACTGAAGATGAAATATCTTCGCTAACGAAAAGTATACTCAACTCTGCACACAGCGATTTTCGAACGACGATATTAAATGGAAAGCTAGGTAGTGACTTGATTTCAAAGAGTCTAGGTGATTCTTCATTTGATGTACGTCATGCAGCACTTTCTTACGCTTGTGCTTCCTTAAGCTCGGACGAGGTTTCTGAATCTGACAAGGAAAAAATATTCGTATCATTCTCGAGATATTTTGAAGAAAACGCGGATACTTGTTCTGTTCGTGAATCTGATTTATTACGAGCCGGTTTGGCTTGTTTGTTTTGTTATTTTTCCGGGTGTTATTCAGAGAAGGATCCCAAGAGACAAGCCGCATTCCACAAAATAGTTCTTGTTATGGATACCCTCCGAGATGAAGGTTGTATTCTGGTGGGAAAATCTCTTGCAATTTTAGTTAGAAGTGTATCATATGAGACAGCGTCAGAGCTGTGTGAACTTTCGATGCGTAGTTCACTCGACTGTTCAAAGAGTTTGCAGAGGCGTCGCTCTGCAGCTGCCATTACCTCAGCAATAATAAAAGGTTTAGGCCAAACATGTGCACTTCGAATGACAATGGTTGATAATTTAAGGAATATTTTCAACGATGAAAATGGCGAGATAGCTCAACTCGCGTGTGGATTTAATTTATATTCCTCGGTATGCATGATTGCAGGACGTTCTTTTGAGCCTTTCATGTTTGAATTTTCACCTTTGATATTCTGTGCATTTTCAAATGCAAGTGCAGAAGTAAGAGACTCTGCACGTATTGCTCAGGCATCAATTGCATCCTCATTGCATAACAATACAATAACATTCATTACCCCTGCTCTTGTCCAAGGTCTGACTCACAAAAGCTGGCAAAACAAAGTTCGTTCTTTGGTATTCATGGGTGATTTATCCACACGTGCTCCTGGTTTCTTTAAGAGGTCAATTCCAGATATTTTTGGTCCGCTCCTAGAATGCGTCTTCGATACTCACCCAAAGGTCAGTGCATCTGCTTTGAGTATTTTAAGACCAATATGTGAAAGTGTCACAAATGCCGAGCTCCTTGGAATGTTAGATCTCATTTTGCTTGCAATACAATATCCTCAAAACAAGACTGAGGAGTGTTTAGACAAACTTATGGAAACTACGTTTGTCAACTCCATGGACGCACCTTCCTTAGCTATAATCCTTCCCATTATACTTCGCGGTTTGCGCGAACGTGCAAAAGAACTCAAGCAGAAGGCGGCAACCACATGTGGAAACATTTGTGCATTGGTTGATGACACCAGAGATTTGCTACCTTTTATATCAATTTTGCTTCCGGAACTGAATAAGTGCGAGGAACATTCTCACCCAGATCTCAGAAAGTGTGCTGTTAAGGCGAAGGAGAGTTTACTAAAAGGCTTGGATGACCAGAATTTGAAAGGAGGTAAATCCTCTTCTTCGTACATATGTGATGCTCTTGAAGCATCTTCGATTAAAATCGATCCAGTTGTTTTAACTCACGTGGCTCGTGTGGGGGGTTGGATGTTAACTGTTGCTCCACTTCGAATGCCCCCAAATATTTTGTCTCAAGATATCTGCCGTGAATTATTCTCTATTCTTGAAGATTCGCTCGATTATGCTTTGATAGAAAAAGTAGCAGAAGATGCAGTCTTGGCATACAAAGGATTGGAGGCATCGTCTCTGAATGATGCTGCGCCAAAAGACTACATTGTCGAGCTCGAAGGAATAATACTAGCGTTTGCAGGTCGAGTACTACTGCAACGCACAGATTTTGTGCTTGAACGTGGGCATACGTATGGCATAGTTGGACAAAATGGAACTGGAAAGACGACGCTACTTAATCGGGTGGCTAAGAAAGATATTTCCAACTTTCCACAAGATGTAAGCGTTTATTATATTCAGCATGAAATTCTATCTGAAAAGCAGGAAACTGTTCTTGATTTCATGCTGAGTTCAGTTCCGGATTCTGTCTCTCGCGAAATAATTCAAAAGACTTTGTTCAATGTTGGTTTTGATGAAACTAAAATGAATGGTAGCATCCAGTCTCTCAGTGGCGGATGGAGAATGAAGCTAGCAATAGCACGCGCCATGCTTTGGGATGCTGACGTACTTCTACTCGATGAACCTACGAACCATTTGGATGCAGATGCCGTTGCATGGTTAATAGACTATTTGAAAAGTTTGACTGGAACGACTATTTGCCTTGTATCCCATGATTATGATTTTTTGAGCGAAGTTTTATCAGATGTCATTCATATTTCCGAAAAGAGCTTAGTATATTATCCCATGAAATTTCGCGAATTTCAGTCACTCAAGCCTGAGATTGTTGCTGCTCTTCCTTCGCCAAGCAATGCAATTATGAAAGAAGGTAGCATAAATTCAAAAAATGAAAGCACATCTACGAAGCAGGAGATCAATTTTGCTATCGATAATATAGATGCATCTCACATTAAACCGGTTATTTTTCCGGTGCCAGGAAATCTGGAGGGTGTTAAGAGTAGGTCTAAAGTAGTCATGTATATGAAAGAAGTTTCATTCAGGTATCCTGGGGCTGAGAGTCCCATTTTGAAGTCAGCAACTGTGAAAATAACTCAAAATTCTAGAGTTGCTATTATTGGCATGAATGGTGCGGGTAAAACCACTCTAATGAAGCTTTTGATAGGAGAACTTAAGGCTGACGAAGGGATTGGGGAGGTTTGGGTTCACCATAATTTACGTTTGGCTTACATTGCTCAACATTCCATGCACCATCTTGAAGAGTCTGTCAACAACACGCCTTTAGAATATTTACAAAATCGCTTTTACCAAGGTCGAGATCGGGAGATTGCAAAGCGTTCTTCTCACAATTTGTCAAAAGAAGAATTTGCTATTTCCCGGGAGCGGGGTAATATATGCGAGGTCGTTGGCCGTCAAGAACGTGGGAAACACTTGTTCTACGAGTGTAGAAGGTCTGGAAGAGATGATCATGATACAGATTGGGAAATGCTTACCTCACTTGAGCGTAAAGACGAGTATGTCATGAAAATGGTGAGAAATTTCGACGAAAAGTTAAAAGCAATGCAAAGTGGTATGGATTTACGCCCACTGACCAAAGAAGAAGTTAGAATGCATCTAGAGAATTTCGGTATCGATGAAGATCTCGCCATGGGTAAGATCAAAAGAATGAGTGGAGGTCAGAAAAGTCGTCTTGTACTCGCAGCGGCTATGTGGATAAATCCACACGTAATAGCATTGGATGAGCCTACAAATTACCTAGATAATGACACGCTTGCCGCTCTTACAAATGCATTAGCTCTGTTTAAAGGTGGAGTTATCATGATTTCTCATAACGATGCCTTTGTGAATAAGCTTTGCAACGAAACTTGGCTCGTTGGTAATGGAGTCGTTAACATACAAGCAATAGCTGGAAAAGCAAAGGGTATGTCTGTGGCCGATAGAAGAGCGTTGAAAAAGGGACTGGATGCGGAAGAAGCTGACTTGAAAGAGGTCCAGAACAACTCGAAAAAAACTGCAGCCGAGCGGAAAGCTGAGAAGGAAAGAATAAAAAAATCCAAAGCTCCAATTAAATTCAAATGAGTTATTTTATTAACCTCTTCTTAGGACATCTATCGGTAGTATTCGTCAAAGATTTTGGTTTCTTTCCATTTCCTTTTACCTTCTATCAAATGTTTATCTAATAAATTTGAGGAAGCTTTTATTTATGTAAAAATGCTTCGTTTGTGTCCATTTTTGAGCGTTTCAATAGTTCATGTTTTCATCCAGTCAGTCACGAACAAAGTTCTGCTAGTCTTAAAATATCCTCACTAGTAATATTATCATTAATGGATAACACAGTATTTTCATATACCGTGACAAAATTTGGAGAAATCTTATCTAATCTTGTACGCATATATACCCACTCTTTGCTTCTGAAGTCCCAAGAACATTCAACTATTTTACCATCTAACTTCATAAGATCAGTCGTGTAAGAGCTGATTTTATCATTTATTCTTATCAATTTTCCCTCCTTCCCTCCAACATATAACATAGGCTCCATAGCATTGCTCGCTATTTCCTCAAATTTCAGGAAAAAATCGACCGAGTTCATTTTAGGAAACTTCCACTTCAACAGAGTATCGACAGTGTTTGGTTCATACTTTGAACTTTGGGGTTGAAATATTAAGCCATCTGATTCATGACAAAGATTTGGAATAAAACTTTCAAGTAAAGCTCTTGTAGAAGATAATGGATAAAACTTCTTTTGCCTAATAGTAAATAGCTCGCGTTCAATATCGTAGTAATTTGATTTTTGCATCTTACTAAAAAAGCGTTTTCTTGGTTCAATTACCTCCGAATTGAGCATCTGAAATCGATAGAGAAATGGTTTGTCAGCAAGAAGCTCCCCATTAAAAGCCATGCAATCATAAGCTAAGTATCTTCTTATCATCAGCTTTGATTCAGGATCGAAGTCCAGCACCATTTCACCATCAAGTAGAGTAATGTGATGCGTCTTATTAATATCTTGACCAGAAAGTGGGAACCGCATCTGAATGCGTCGAATAGCAAATTTCCTATCGATCAAGTATGTACCATCTCGCAAAATAAGTAATAAATATCGTACGCCATCAGCTTTCCACGTAACACTGTATTTTTGTTCTCTAATCATATGGATATTCGCATTACTCAGACTGACAGGTTGAGAACCTGGGAAAGAAAGTTTATTTTTTGTAGCTCCTGCTGAACTTTTACCATTGAAGCATACCCATATGCATAGTTTTTGAACTTCCAATACTTGTTCATCACAAACTTCTTCTCCAAGTACGTCGTCTAATTCTGCCAAAGAGGTTTTTAACTTCGAAAATTTAATTCCTGAATAACGTAAGGGAACCGGATATGTATATTTTTCTGGAGAGAAGTGAGCCTGCACTCGTGAAAATTTTTGTGCACAAAATAAATCTGTAGTCTTACTGACTGATACTGGGGGTGCAAATGCCGAATGTTTCCATGACGGTATATCTGGGAAAACTAGAGAATCCCGCTTAATTTCAAGATAACTTTCATAAAGTTTCGCTAAATATTTATGCTTGTAGATACCAGGAGGTCGACATTCTGAAAAAATTAGAATATGCTTGTTCAGATCTGGCCACTGTTCAGAACGCTGTAAATAATGAACAATCATGCTCCCAGTCCTATTGAAACCATGCGTACAGTGTACTAAAATACCAGATTTGTAATCATTAGAATACCCCTCCAATCCTATGATTGCTCGATGGCTTTGAACAGTGTAGATGAATTTACTTATTGCGCACGAGTCTGGCGGACCATCTCTACCCCGGCACTGTATTTTAACATAACGAATATCTTCTCGCTCAAAAACAACAGGGTCATAATATCGACTCGTATTTGTCAAATCGATTACCATGGTAATTTTCATGCCAACACTCTCTGCCAATTTCAAGGATTGGTGGGGACTATAACGTTGATTTTGAGGAATATGAGAGTCATAAGCACTACTTAAAGGAGTTTTTGATGCAACGAAGAATCCGATGGGCTTGCTTTGAGGAGGGCAATCTAACCAACCAAGGGGAGGTTTTTGCTCGATTGTGCTAACTTGATCTGCCATAGAATTGCGTTCTGCGATGCTCACAAGAGGTTGGAAAGTATTATGTAACAATCCTAAATCCTTCATCTGTTTTCTTCTCTTTTCTCTCTCCCCCAAGATTTTCTCCATTTTAAATCACTTGCGGTATGACGAATATTTACCACCGTTTCCAGGAAGCAAGTAAATGTGAGTAAATTAAGATTTCGAGAGATTTCTACACACTCTGCTCAAAATTGAATCGGTTACACAAAACGAAACGGCAGTCAAATTTACTTTCGTTACATAGCACCGAGAAATTAGGAACGGGCAGCATAAAGTTAGCTCTAGGTTAATTGCATGCAATTCTTGTACCTATACTCCCGAAACTCTACTACTGTTTGTACCTTTATACAAAAGAAACTTATTCTCTGTTTCTATCTATGAGTGAAAGTTTTGGTTCTAAAACGTTTTCTCTTCGTTTCACGGTCTGAGCATCCGACGGTTGTTGCCTATTTCATTCAACTTTTGCCACCGAAAGTCACACGAAGAAGTCGACTTGCGAATGGTTTTCACTTGTAGTAATGAAAGAAAGGAACGATACGATGACACAGGATGGTGAAAGACGGAATTGAAAAGGTCAAACTGGGAATCAAAATCAAAATCAAATGTTTTAGACGTGAAGAAAAATGCCATAATAAGACGTGAGATTTTGAGATTTTGACCCTGTGACCCCCCCACTGTGGAGAGAAAAAATATTGGTGACAACTTTGATCATTTTTGTTCATTGCCCAGCACGTCAGCAGACAACAGCAGTCTCCCAACTGCCCAAACAGCTTGCAAAGAAAGGGAGGCGGCACAAAAAATACAAAAAAGCAGAAAAAGATGACTGCGCGCGAACGTGTGTTATCATTCGTATATTATCAGTTCCATGCAATAACGCCGTTGGAACACCACACTTTATACGCGCGCTAGTAGGGGTTTTCTGTTCTTGCTTCGCCAAAAATTTTATGAAAACAAAGAAGTTGTGACGCAGACCTTAATATTTCATAAGTTTTGAGAAAAAATGGATACAGGCGGTATCTCACAACAATTTCCAAGCAACCTATCTGCATTTGGTTTTGATATGAAATATCCGATACATTTTGCTAGTTCTCCAGGAAGAATGGACGTGATGGGTGGTATAGCAGATTATTCTGGCTCCAGAGTAATCCAAATGCCTATTGAATCTCATACCAGTGTTTATATCCAAAGAAAATGGAAAACCAAGAAAGTAGGTAAAGGTGTATTTGCAATAACATCTATCAGTGAATCTGGACAACATAAGAAAAGATTCGTAAAAATTCCAACGTGTACCTTTTTCGTGAACAAGCCAGAAGCAGCGCTTCATAAATATGAGAATTTGAACCGTATTTTCTCTCGGATGAAGAACTGGTGTGCCTATATTGTCGGGCCTATTCTTATATGTGCGAAAGAAAATAATATTCAGCTTTCAACCAGGGATAATTTTGTTATCTATATAACTTCGTCTATTCCAGAGGGAAAAGGGGTTTCATCATCTGCAGCTGTAGAAATTGCTTCGAGCTTGGCATTTTTATCTCTGTTCGGACATTCCCCAAGTGCAAAGAAAGTTCGGAAATATGCTCCTCTTTATTCTTTTTTTGCAGAGAATGCTATTGCTGGTGTGCCTTGTGGAATAATGGACCAGTTAGCTTGTTTCCATGGTAAAGTAAAGCATCTAACTCCTTTCACTTGTTCCTTACCTTCTGTGATGGGCAAACAAATAGGGTATTCTAAGAAATATTTAAGATTATGGGGAATAGATAGTACTGTGCGGCACTTCAATGGTGGTAGTAATTATGCTCGAGTCAGAGCAGCGGCATTTATGGGACGTCATATTATTATGAAAGAATCTCTACTCTCTAGAACTTTTGAAACCCTTTGCTCTATCAATAGAGTGTACAACTCCGGGCAAGTGAATATTCTGCATGACTTTATTGAAATGAACTTACCCGAGGCAATCACAGGAAATGAGTTCATTGAAATCTATGGTATAGATCATGGGGATGAGATAACACTACCAATATCTCGAGATTCAGTATATTACGTAAGAGCTTCGGTTGATCTTGCTCTTCGTGAAGATAAACGAGCAAGAAAATTTGAGCAAATGCTGCATGGCGATTTAGTTCAAGTGGATGGGTATTCACTAGGTGCGCTAATGCGTGCGTCCCACATAAGTTACTCTCGCTGTTCAATGGGTTCTCCCACGACAGAAATTTTGATCGATTTATTGGACATTCCTCACATTTTTGGTGCAAGAATCAGTGGTGGTGGCTGTGGCGGGCTCGTCATTTGTCTTACAAATGATACTAAAGAGGCAGAAGAAGCAGTAATGGAAACAGTGGAGAAGTTTTCGACGCTTCTAAAAATGAGTGTGGGCCAAATTAGACTTTTCAAAGAAAGCTCTGATGGGGCAAACATATCCAAGTCGTTCTTTCAATTTCTATGAGGCCTTAGTTGTAAATATTTCGAAATGGAATAAAATGCGTAAAGGATGCAAAACATGGTATTCTCGTGTTCAAACTAAAAAACACTCAACTCAATCAAAACTGTAAATTTTGCATTAGTTTAGACTAAAAACAAGAAAATTCTGTCTTTTAACAATTTTTAAACAAAGTTCACAAAAAGAAGAAAAATAGGAATACTAAATTTGTAAACTAACTGTGTTGCAATCAAGTGTGTTATATAAAAGTCTCAACATTGCCTACTATAGTCTTATCCTCGATTATCTAATAACCAAGGATTAAAGATAGTATATGTTTCCACGTGTCTTTACAGTTACTAAATAGAGAGACTCACTTTACTCATTTTTAAAATGACAAACACGTAAAAGTTGCTTTGTTTCGCATTGCCTTTTTGAAGTTTTCTAGAAGTCAGGGGTGGTGCATATGTGAACTTCAAGTAAGCATGAAAGTTAAGATTTAATGTAATAATTATATAGTTTTAGGGTAGCCTTTTACGTGATAGCACATCAGAAGTAGCTAAGTTACGTACGAGTTCTAAGGTGAGTTCCACTTTTACTGCTTTGAAGTACAACACTATAATACGTCCTTAACATCTTTTCGTTCTTAAAATCTTAAAGAGAAGAAATATCCTTGAGGCACAGATCTACAGATCAGATTTGGAAGGTTTTTTCTTTGTTTTAGCCCACCCGTCTAGCTCTAATTTATTCACACCAGGGAACAGAACCATTTTGAAGCAGCGTTATATTTTGTTGAGCGAAAATAAGTTAGAGCCAAAAAAAAGAAAGCAGGCTTTTAAAATTGAAGGTGGGATTGTGAGTAAATTTCACTTTGCAAAACAACCACAAAGTAAAATCAACATTACGTGATGTTGTAAATTGATCATCAATCGAACGGACTAAATACGTTCCCGAAACTCGAAACTCTCCTTACGATTACCAGGTTGTAACCTAGAAAAAATAAACAAATTTATCTGCTTTCAACTATTTCGAATTTTCCATATATTTCAAGAGCGCTGACTTAAGTCGAACAGTGTGCTCAGGCAGACCTACTGAAACTCGAATACATCCAGACAATTCAGGAGGACTACTGTAGTATCTCACGATGACTCCGTCAGATTCAAGAAAGTTTTTCAACTCTTCTGCACGACCACTTATTACCCTTCAAGATTTTTCAAATATATGTAAGCTTGACAAAAAGATTATTACCTGCATAGTATGAAATTTGACTGAGACTCGTAAGGTTCAAGGAAAGAAAACTTTGACATCATCTCGAACATGTTTTCACGCTCACTCACAAGAGCGTTTTTCACATCCTGGTTGGATGCAAAGTTAGATAGAATACACTAAATACGATTTTTAGAGAAAACCTCTAGGTAATCCGGGTTTGATAAAGCAGCACATGCAGCGAGTTCGGCAACAACTGAAACGTTGTATGGCTGTTTCATCCGCCACAGAAATTCTATAAGATGAAGCGGGAAAACGCCATATCCAACTCGTAAACCTATTATTAGCGAAAGATAAGATACCGGTGGACAAAAAATTTCTGAAATTCTCTGTACCAGCAAGAGCAGCACGTTTACTGAAAGTGCGAAGAACAATGAGATTTTGCCGTTTTGGAACTTCTCCAACTAAACTATGCTCAACACCGTAGAACTCAATATATGCTTCATCTAAGACCACAAGACATGGTAGCTCTAAAAGTTCCTCGATTTCTTCACGACTTATAACTGAGCCATCTGGATTATTTGGTGAAGTTATCATCAAAATTTTTGCATTATTCTTGAAGACAGCCTCCTTTATAGATTTCACATCTATACCAAAACTAGGGGCAGGCTTTCGAGGAACATTTACAGTAACTCCATCTAAAAAGCAAATCTATAAAATTAATGGAAAACAAATTTTAAAACATACTGTTAATACTGCAATCGAATTCATACATCCCAAATGTAGGTGGTGTATTAATGAGGACATCCTTTGGTTCAAGAATAGCTCTCAGGACTAAGTCAATCAGCTTTTCGAAGGCAGAAGATGAAAATGGTGAATATTAGAGTAGTAGAAAAATATTTCCTCACCTCATCAGCGCCACAACCAATCATTATATTCTCTATGGGAATTCTACATTCTTGAGCCTAAAGTCATTACTTTCAGCTTAAATATTTGACATAAAGCACTTTACCAGCAGCCCCCTGAGTTTTCTTGACTCTGGGTCAGGATAGATATGAGGAAATTCGATATTTTTGAGGGCAGAGAAGACCTCTGCAAATTCGATAAGTATACCGCGTGACGCCACATTAAATACATTCACCTGGCGGTGGACCGTACGGATTTTCGTTCGCATCTAACTTAACAATATCGGAAGTTGGCCTATTAAGTTTTTCTTTCGAAGAAGTTAGTTTGGCAAAAAATTAGTAGAAGAGTGCAGCATACCTGAGAGAACATCAAACGGTACAATTGACTTATACGGGGCCAGTTCCAGTATATGCTTCCGTATAAATTCTTTCGCATCGAGACTTCTTGTTGTTTTGGGATCCTTTATCGCACTGGGAACAGATAACTTGCAAGGCTCTCGCCTTCTGAAAGATTTAGCCCCAATCTTACTGCAACTCGTACGTCTATGTGAAATATGCCTCAAGGAAAGCGACATGAGTAATGTTGGGAATCAGGTAAGTGTTTCAAAAGCTACTTTCTCTTCCAGAATCCTGGTCTAGAGTTCCAAGACCCGCAGGAGAAAAATGCGAGCTGAAGAGGGGATTTTTTTTCACGGGTTCCCCTTCTCCTTTTTTTTCTGATTTTTACTGACGCCGGTTTCTGCCCACTTTGCTGGGGGGGGCCCCTTTTTCGGCCCCATCCTGTGGTCAAAAAATATATCGGAGAAACCTTCCCTACAAAACCGGTGTATAATTCTATAATAACAGAGATACGGTCAGTATACAATTAGGTTCATTATAAACATTTTCCTCCCTTCTCGTACCTCCCTTTGAAACACCTCCCCGGTATGTCTTTTTCTTTAATCTTTTGTGCGCTTTCTAAGAATTACAGCAGTTTCTGACCGAAGTGATATACTATTGACTATTGAATGTTGAAAGCGTTGCCTTTTGTTTTTGGGACTTACAGATGAGTATTCCCACATTCTTCAATAGAATTATAAAAGAGGTCACAAACGGCGTGAAGGTACATATAGTAATTTTATACAAGGATGGATGAAATGAATTTCAATACTTTACAAGGTGGACTTCTCTACTGAACAACTTTCGGAAGCCCACCTTCAGAAACTAGCCACGGTGTGTTCTGTTTTAAAAATAATAGACAATTCATTTCAACATTGTACAGTTATGGGAGCAAAAATTACTTGCTTTGGATTCAGTTAGGACTAACCTAATCGCAGGGGACGGAGAAACTTCTGTACGATACATCAACCTACTTCTCTTTTTTCTCATTCACTTTCACTTTTCAGGAGGAAAGGTATTTTTTTACATAAAACTTTTTCATAAATCAACTCTGCAACATAATCAAGGCAAAATACGTTGCTGGCCAACGAAGATAAGGTGAGCGAAAGTTACTGGAGTTCTTATTCCCTTTAGTAACATTTGCTTGTTAGGTGAATGGAGCTCTTAATGTTGATATTATAACATGTGATATGCTTCTTACTCTCTCAGATAGCTCAGTACCATGAAAATGCTAGAAATATGCATTCAGTAAGTGATGATATTTCGGACAGCGATGATAATTCAAATGGTTAGATAGATAACATACTGTATTTTTCAAAGTCATAATACTTTATTCAAGATGATGCTGCTGAGTTACAAGATGATATCTCAAATTTAATTTTGGCTCAGTTTGAGAAGGTGACACGTTCAAAATCAAAGTGGAAGTGTGTTTTAAAGGAGGGCATGATGAACATTAATGGGAATGATTACACTTTTAGTAAAGCTACCGGAGAATTTCATTGGTAATTATCTATTTGTAAAAAGAATTGGACACATTTATCGTTCACTCATATTCTAATTCAACATGTTCCCTTTCTTCTTTGATTTTCTTCTGCTTCTGAAAATATTATTCTTATTAAAAATTGTTAAAGTTTTCCAAAAAGTTACATACTGAGGCACTCCTATGTTGTAAATGACCTTCTTTTCCTTGAATCTGTTCCTTTCGATATCAAATCAGTCACATCTTCATGCGTAGACATTAATGGTACTACCTGTTCAATGATTTCTCCTTCATATTTTGAGGAAGAAAAACTATAAATATCATCATAAAGACCAGATTTCAATCGCTTCTGCAAATGTGTTTAAATATGAATCTAGTCACTTTAATAATATGTGTACCAATAACTCTTGTTCAATTGAGCTATCAATCCGAGCGGCCATTTGTGCCTTTAGTTCAAATTAAGAATTTTTAATATTAGAAATTCATATGGAATACCTTTCCCTCTGAACGTTCTTCTTTTTTCTTCTCTTTTTTTGGAATAGAAACAATTTTCCCCCTATCATATTAGTTTTAGAATCATTGACGAAAGCTGTCACAACAAATTACTTTGTATTCTTTGCAAGATTACGTCCTCGTATCAAGTATTGAGTAATTTTAGTAAGCCTTTGCTTGTTCTTATGCACAAGAAATTTAGGCCTGCAATAAATTGGTCAGCATGAAACGAGCTTCTTGAAAAAGGAGACCAATATTCCAAAGCCTTAGAAACCTGATGGAACGCTTCATCATAGTTTTCATTCAAACGCACAAGCTGCCACATAGCTGCTGGCGTGTGTGCTCTCTCTACGCTTTTGAGACAAAGAAACAAAATACCTAAAAAATCGAATTTACACGCTTTTGTTCGAAACTTTATTGTCAGCCAGAATCGTTACCATTTTGTTCTAATATCGTAGAGTAATTACTATTTGCCAACGGGCAAGAACTTCTATTGCATAGTCCAGTCACATTATATGCATTCCTACAAAATGTAGGGGCTTGTTCCTCTTTAATTTTATAGCTACAATGCCCATGGTTGATTATCTTGTTATTGTAAGTTTATGTATATGTCAATAGTTTTATCAGTTTTAAGTCCTACCTGCCAAACGACTTCGTCACTTTGCATGAGTTAGTTATCCACGGTTTGCTGTTTCTCAGGTAGAAGAAAAGTTTTAAATTAAGCAAATGATGAAGGCTAGTGGAATGGTGAGGGTGCTTTCAGATAAATATACAGAACGAGAGAAGAAGAGCGTCCGCGGCGATTCTTTTATTCCAGGTCTTACCAAGACTCATTTCTTTTGTGGCTGAAAAGTCGGAAAAAATTAAAAAAAAGAAATTTTTCCACAATCGCACGATGTGACAATTTTGATGAATATCAAGTCGATGTATTATTGCTAAAATCCTAAAAAGTGGTACTGCTATAACATACTTTTGATCACATATTTGTACACATGGAATATCTATGGAGAGTTTTATACGAAAAAGAACAACCAAAACAAACTGCAATGATGTGATAGGTTCGACACTTTTGTTCGCCAAAATCATTTCTTACTAGTCAGATATAGTTTTCGACTTCTTAGGAAGTAATATCAAGCACACATTGAAAGTACAGAGTGCAATTTGAGAAACCATAACACAGAAAAACTCAGAGAAGGGGTATCCCTCTCGGATGTTTGTGATTATAAAGAAATGATAGATCAAGTATGGCTGCCATACATATCTAATACCAAGGGTAAGATTGTAGCAAGAATTACAGAGGATATTAGCAAATGACCCCCTCCTCAGTTGCCTTCTCAGAATTAGAAAGAATGTATTCAACTCTACAATTCCATCTCTGCATGTCTCTATAGAGTGCTCAGGATATCTAAGTGGATGTAACAGGATGCAAAAGGTCAATACATGGTGCAAAACTATGAAACTTGCCATACTTGGTATGGAATCTGGAAATATGAGGATCCAAATTGTATCTAAAATTATATATATGACAAAAATCTTCGTCACCACATAAGTATTCACCAAATCTAAAAGTCCAGCCACGCAAAGTGAGGCTAAAATTCCTACTATGGGAACATTTATATAATCATGTACTTTATAAGACCAAGGTCGTACGAGGACTCCAGATTTGTTCATTTCAGGGAAGGAAGTTCGTGAAGTTTGAGCCTAATCCTGTAGATTCTAAAAATATTCTACTCGTTGCGTGGCTTATCTTTTAGTAGTTTCAAATATAGATTTTCTTTGCTTCAAGCAAACCGAATTTGGGACCGCTATTGTCGTTTTTGTGCAGCAGGTGTAACACAGAACTATACAGTTATTGTTCAAGCATTAGCAGCATTCAATAGAAATTCTGTCTTTGTAATGAAATAATTTACACAACAAAGCACAGTTTTAGTAACGCTGTTCAAAAGACCTCAAAACTGCACTCTATTCTTGAATTATTGAAACTTAAATAATCCAAGTAAGAGTATTTATACGATACGGCTGCGTACAAGTGTACTTATCTCTATAATATTGAACGTGCGTCGCGTGGTATATTTTATAAATTCCCCAGCTAATGATATACATAATAGATATGGAAAAAAGAAAGCAAAAAAGCAAAAAACTGTTGTTAAAAAAAGGAAGAGGAAGAAACTTACCAACAAAACATCAAGAACTAAAAATCGGTAATCGCGACAGTCGTTCTACATTGTTCAAGCACAATCGAAAGATACAGTAAACACGACAGAATTATTAATAAAGATTCAGTAAGCTGACAATTCGGTAAATGCATGATTCTTTTACACATTAGTGCATTTAAGCGTCCTTCAACAAATAATAGATAACTCTTCCCGTCGAGAAGACCTAGTGAAAATGTCAAATCACACTTTGAACGATGTAGAAGAAGGAAAAGATTACTCTTTTCCTCTTCAGGTACTCTAATTATCATCGCATTTATTACGGTTTGAGTTGAATGAATCTCAGGAAGAAGCAATACTACAGTTATGGGAAGAAACAGACGCTTTTCACCAGCAGCTAAAATTAAGTGAAGGGCGCCCTGAGTACGTAACTTCCCTCTTTTCCCGCATACTTTGATTTCTACGAATAGTTTCGTCTTTTACGATGGACCACCTTTTGCTACGGGTCTCCCTCATTATGGCCACATATTAGCTGGAACTATCAAGGTGAGAGAAAATATGAAAGCAACAAAACTTTCTGTATCTTAAAATTTTTGAAGGATGTTATAACACGATATGCTTCTGCAACTGGTTTTCATGTCATACGTCGATTCGGATGGGATTGCCATGGCTTGCCTGTGGAATACGAGATTGATAAGAAATTAGGTATGATCTCTAGGCACAACATTTATTCATTCTAAGAAAGATAACTTCAGGAATCAAGAGCAAGTCAGATGTACTCAACATGGGAATTGGAGTCTACAATGAAGAGTGCAGAAAGATAGTGATGAGATATGCTCGCGAATGGGAGCAAACAATAACTCGGTCAGGTCGTTGGATTGATTTCCGTCATGATTATAAAACTTTAGATTTGAATTTCATGGTGAGTCTTGTTTGAAATTAATCTCTTATTTCGTTTTAAACTTTAATCTGAAAGGAGAGCGTGTGGTGGGTTTTTAAAACATTATTTGACAAGAATCTGGTAAAGTGTACTTCATTTAAACAATTTGATGTATTCATACTTGGATTAGGTCTATCGCGGCTTCAAAGTTATGCCATACTCAACGGCCTGTAACACACCTATTTCTAATTTTGAGGCGGGTCTTGACTACAGAGATGTTTCAGATCCTGCAGTCTTGGTATACTTAGCAACTCATTGACCATTTCACCATTTAATTTTTTGATTTAAATATATCAGGTATCCTTTCCTGTGATGGATTGCGATTTCAAAAGTTCCTTTGTTGCATGGACTACTACCCCATGGACTCTGCCAAGCAATTTGGCTTTGTGTCTAAATCCTCAGTTAATCTATGTTTATTTAAAAGATCCTCTTGGCACGGTTTTAATTGTTGCAAAATCCTGTATTTCTGTGATTCCAGGTGCTATGAATAAAAAGAAGAAACTTTCAGATGGTTGGGAAATATGCAAGGAAGTAGCTGGTGAAGAGTTGAAGGATTTGAGATATGAGCCTTTGTTTACGATCTTTGAAGCTGAGATGAAGGATACTGCATTTCGTGTTTGTATTGATGATTATGTAACAGAGGGCTCGGGGACTGGTGTAGTGCATCAAGCTCCTGCATACGGCGAAGATGACTATCGTGTTTGCCTTGCTCACGGGATTATTTCAAAAGGAGGCACGCTACCGGATCCAGTCGACGATAATGGTTGCTTTTGTTCTCCAATACCTGAAGAATTGATCGGGAGAAATGTGAAAGATGCAGATAAGGATATTATCAAAATTTTGAAAGAAATGAATAGACTTGTTGATAGTTCTCGCATAGTTCATTCGTACCCATTTTGTTGGCGTTCACACACACCATTAATTTACAAGGCAGTAGCATCCTATTTTGTTAAAGTAGAAGATTTGAAGGAAAAACTGCTTGAGAACAATAAACAAACACACTGGGTTCCTTCACATGTCAAGGAAAAGCGCTTCCATAACTGGCTTGAAAATGTACATGATTGGTCGATCTCTCGGAACAGATTTTGGGGAACTCCTATTCCTGTATGGACTTCACCTGATGGTGAAGAAATTCGTGTAATTGGTTCTGTTGAAGAACTCGAGCGCTTGTCTGGTGAGAAAGTGAGTGATCTTCACAGACACTTCATCGATCATTTGGAAATTCCCTCTTCGCGAGGTACTGACTATCCAAGCCTTCGTAGAGTAGAGGACGTTTTTGATTGCTGGTTTGAGAGTGGAAGCATGCCTTATGCTCAGCAACATTATCCATTTGAGAACAATCAATATTTTGAGACGAACTTCCCGGCTGACTTTGTTGCTGAAGGCCTTGATCAGACACGCGGTTGGTTCTACACATTGATGGTACTTTCAACTGCTCTTTTTGATCGCCCAGCATTCAAAAATCTTATTTGTAATGGTCTTGTCTTAGCATCTGATGGAAAAAAAATGTCTAAGTCCTTGAAGAATTATCCTGACCCGTCCAAGATATTGAATGAGTATGGTGCTGATGCCTTACGCTTATATTTGATCAATAGTCCTGTTGTTCGCGCTGAGCCACTTCGTTTCAAAGAAGAAGGGGTGTTCTCAATTTTGAAGAATGTCTTTTTGCCATGGTATAACGCTTATCGCTTTTTAGTCCAAAATGTTCGTCGTGTCGAGAAAGAAAAGCAGACATTGTTCATCCCTGATATTGAAAGTGACACAAAGCTAAATGTGCTCGACCGTTGGATTATATCGGAGTCTAATACTCTTGTCGGATTTATTCGAGCTGAAATGGAGGGGTATAGGTTGTATACAGTTGTTCCACGCTTGATTAATTTCATCGAACAACTTACGAATATCTACGTTCGATTCAATCGAGGGAGATTAAAAGGAAAAGATGGAGAGTCCGATTGTCAGGCCGCTCTTTCAGTGCTCTTTTATGTATTGGTTCTATTATGTAGAGCAATGTCTCCATTCACACCTTTCTTTGTTGAGAAAATGTATCAAAATTTGAGGCACTGCCTTGAGAGTTCTCAAAATAGTATACATTTCGAATCATTTCCGGAAATGCAGGAAGGTGCTCATGATGTAAGAATTGAAGCTTCGGTTAAATGCATGCAGAATATTATTGAACTTGGTCGAACTGTACGTGAGCGAAAGAAAATGCCTTTAAAACTACCTTTGTCCTCGATGACTATTGTTCACAAGGATGCAGTATTATTGCAAGATATTTTCAGTAGCCTAAAGAGCTATATCACTTCCGAATTGAATGTTCGAGACATCAGTGTATCTTCGGATCCTCTTCAATACGCTGACTTACGTGCAGAACCTAATTTTACTCTGTTAGGCAAACGGTTGGGTAAAAAAATGGGAAGCATTTCAAAAATAATTAAGAACATGAGTACGGAAACTGTGATGGCCTTCCAAACTGATGGAGCAATCAGCCTTGAGGATGAAATGATAGATATAAGCGAAGTTGTACTGCGTTATGAATTCAAAAATCTGGCGAATTCGAATAATATAGAAGCTATATTGGGAGAAGATGGGTTAATGATTCTAATGGATATGGAAGTTCATGAGGAACTGGTGGATGCTTGCATTGCGCGAGAAATAGTGAACCGAATACAGAAATTAAGAAAGCAAATTAGTTTGAAATTTGATGATGATGTCAGAATATACTATCAAATAATTCCCGGTCAGAGCAAAAAATTAAGTGATGATCTAATGCGAGTACTATCTGTATTTAAGACATATTTTGATGAAAATTTGGGAACCATTCCAGAAGTGGAGAGTGAAAAAAGTACTTCAAAAGTTCTGTTGACGCAGGACTCAGTCACATTGAGTTCGGGTATAAGTTTTGAATTGAAGTTGTGTAAGCCTGTTGTAAAGATAGACTCCGAACTTCTTCTTCAAACTTGTAACCATGATTTTGATCTATACACAAGTTTTAAAGCGCTCATACTTTCTAGAGATTACTCTAACTTACGGAGCGACTTTCAAAAGAGTAATAACATCTTAACGTTGGAGTGTGATGGACAAAAGATAAATGTGCAAATTGGTGTGGAGTTACAATTCTGAAAGAAAACTAACAAAGCAAATTATTAAATAAGCAGCTGCCTTGAAGTCGCTCACTACTCATCGACTAATTCTTCGGTAAAATGCAGAACAGTTCTGAAAGCTGTGAAGTTGTCTCCGTTCACAACTGGCATAATTTCAGTCTTGATTGAAGGTTAATAATAAAAGTTTCACTAAACACATAAGTTACCTCAGCTTCCTTATCAATTTGTTTAAATCCCAGCTTCGACTTACTAAGATATTTGTACTGTTCAGCTGCATCACATTTCTCATGAATGCCATAAACATGGGAGATATCTGAGACTTTAACTAGTGCATTCCAATCTATCGTTTTCCAGAGTTCCAGCTCTTTGAAATTTCCAGACCTCTCCAGGTGGAACTTGAAGCCTTGTGTTATGAGGCATAACTTTCCTGAAGGGGACAATTTTCAAACTTTATATTACCACGTGCTTTTCAGAATTTCAAAAATACCTTTCTCGATGATAACTTTCAACCCTTCGCTCGCGTGACTTCTTCTCAGCTTTTTTCTCAGATCAGGAACTAGTTCCGGATCGAAATATAGTAAAATATGATCCTCCATTCGGGCAATTTTTTTTACAAATACGAACGAGAGTTTAGCAACTGGAATAAAAATATCATAGGAATACGACGAGTATTTACGTGGTGCTGATGAGATCGGTTTTGTCGAGCATATATGTTGTGGTATTACAAAATAGTCAAGTTTTTGTTCTTCCTTTGTTCATTCAACCGCATAGGGCACAGCAATATTAACACAGGGTATTCACAGCTTCCCCAGCAAAAACTTCGGTCATTTAGGGTATTTAACTCAACGCTCTTTGTTGAAAAACGTTTTTTCTGCAGAGGATGAGTCTATCGCTCGACCTCTTGCCCTACTCTTACGAAAGTTATTCGAATTCTTAGAGGCGTGTAGAGTTCAAGTAGAAAATAAGAAACTACAACTCTGGGTATCATGGGAGTCATATTCGTATTTCTATGCGGTTCGATATCTTAATCTTGCCCGCTCTCAAAAAACCAAACGTCGAGTCGAGTGGGCTTTTTTGTCAGCAAAATTGACGTTCAGCTTTAGATTCAGTTTTCAAGCGTGATGAATACGTACCACATCTCCATGAGTTCGAACGTCATGTCACAAAGTCGCCAATTCGTCGAATTATTCTCATTCTGCAATTCGAGCAAACGATTTAGAAATAGAATAGATCCAACCAGGTTTCAGATCCAACCTCGGAGAAAAATGGTTAAAAATTCAGTAAATTCAGAGGATTTCTCCGATTCAGGAAAAGTTGGAAAAAATGCATACACAGGAGGAGTTGAATCTACAAGATGGCAATATAATGGAAATGAACTCGAGGTGAATCAGCTTGAAATTGAAGAAGATGATATTGGTCTGAAGAAGATCGGTGTTGGTGCGGGGTTAGTCCAATACTTAATATGTCGACTTCCAGGAATGCGTAGGAAGAAACTTCCAAAGATTGTTTCAAATGCAGTTGACAATTTAAGCATCTGGGCATTGGCGACTTGTGGGTTTTTATGGACAAGTTCAACATGCATGGTTTTTTCATTGCTACCTGTATTTTTGCACTCCGAACTTGGATTCAGCAACACTCGAATAGGTGCTGTAGAAGGTTTTGCACTTGTTGTATCAAATTTTAGCAGAGTCTTTAGCGGTGTCTTGTCAGATATGTTGAAATCTCGTGTCAAAGTGATTGCTGTTGGTAGTGTCATGACAGCTATGATGAAATTAGTGCTCGCAAGTGCATTATCTGTGCAATGGGTTGTGATGGCAAAGCTTCTCGACAGATTTGGGAAAGGGATCCGAGCTGCTCCAACTGATGCATTAATTGCTGATCTATCTCCGCGTCCAAAACGTAGCAGTTCTTATGGTTTACACCAAAGTATGACAACATTGGGTGGAGTTTTAGGATCGATTGCGGCCGTTGTTTGCATGAAATTATCACAAAACAACTTCCGTGCAACATTCACTGCCGCTTCAGTTCCTTCTATTTTTGCCATAGTTATTTTATTATCTTATGTGAAAAATCCTCAGAGAGCAATGAAAAAACCAAATTATACTCCTCGCCCTGGCCGAGGTCGTGGTTTACCGAGCTGGAGGCGTCACGCTCGTGGACCACTTGCAATGCCGCATCTTCGTGCAAGATGGAGGCGTATAGAGTGCCGTGATACGAGTAGGGATGTTGCATGGCATCATAGACAGCGAGCCTGGAAAAATGTTCGAGAGTGGTTACTACAAATTCAAAAACGAGCAGTTGTTGTGGCTCCTTTTTTAGATCAAGTCGTTGAAGGTTTAGACGATGGAGAATTTTCTCCAAGGAGCACAGTTCAGCTAAAACGAACACCTTCTGGAACAATGATAAAAAAGGTCGATAGAGAAGCTCAGCAACATAAGGATACTCAAGCGCTCGGCTCAGAAGATCTGCAGGAGCGAGCCTATATTTGGGCTGATGACCCGTGGGCCGACGAAGAAAAGAGCCGAGCAACTTCGAGTGGAGATAGAACAAAAAATGTGAAAAAAAGTAGTGACATGATAGTTGGCTGGGGGGAGTGGAGCTGGAGTTGGTCTGAAGCTGTTCAGCTTCCCAGGGAATTCTGGCGAGCTCTCTTTGTTTTCTCTATTCTAAAGGTAGCTCGCTTTAGTGAAGCTTTCGTAACTTTGCATGCTCGAGCAATCGGGATGCAAGTTGCATACTTGCCAATACTTATGTTTGCAACAAATATAGTTCAGTCAATTCTTACGTATCCATTGGGAGTCATAGCGGACAAAGGCGATTTAAATGGAGCATCCGGTAGAAAATTCATGCTCCTTGGCGGTTTTGCAGTCATGGTACTTGCAGATATTGTACTAGTACTTGCTAAAGTTCCATGGCATGTTTTTGTTGGCTATCTAATTGTTGGTGTTCATATGTCAATGACGCAAGGAAATATGAAAGCTGTTCTTTCTGCAACCATGCCACCGAATGTTCGTGGAACAGGTTTTGCCATTTCAGCTTTATCCCAGGGTTTAGCACTTGGACTTGGGAACTATATGGCAGGTTTTCTTTGTGATTTGCTCGGAAGTAGCGGGGCATTCTGGGGAGGCATGTGCTGGAGTATATTTGCACTCGGTTCTGGCTGGCTTTTACTATAGCACTGGTGAACTATCACATTAAAAAAAACTCGTCTTTTCACTTTCGTAACAGGCGCCTTGCGAAGGCCTAAGAGAACTTGTAACTTTGCTTTGAATGAAAATGAATGAGTATACCTTCGATCCAATCAAACCAACCGATGGATTCAAAATGACGATGAGTGGAAAAGTTGATAATAGAAATGACGTTCGACTCTTTTCTCGTACGAAGGAGTTCAGTAACGTTCCATCTTCTAAGATTGATGTGAGACGCGTAGGAATGCCTCCGGCGATGTATACCCCACCACTAGCCAATGACTTTAAAGCCAGATTCGCTGCTTCTGTCCCCTAATTGTCACGTAAAAATAGTGATTCAAAATATATTTGATTTGACAAACCAGAATTTCTAAAAATATTTTCACAGTCGTAACACATATTGAACATGTTCCAGATAGTGCCTTTTCCGTAATCTTAGAAGTAATAGAATAATAATAATTTAGGTTTATAATCAATATTTCGAGTGAGCAGTAATACCTCGGCAGGATCTAGCATTGGCTCGTTAGTGTTTAGTTCTGTGCAAAGGAAATTGTAAATTCTCGCAAGACCATCACCACAGCACACATGTTCGACTTCACACTCCTATCAGTGAACAAAAATGATGATTACATCAGAATTTCTTTTGGGGGGTTTCCAAATTAAAATGAATGCCGCACCCCGATTTCATCCTCAACATATTTTAGAAGCTAATAGGTATTACTCGTTAACGTGAATTTTGGAAAAATATGTGAGTCTCTTACCTTACATTGCAAACCGCCCACGGGTGCAAAACGACCATGAGAACCCTACAAAAATTTAAATAAATGCTTCACTTGATTGTTAGCTACTTTCACCTCTGATGAGTACACCTCGTACTGGGAGAGTGAATTGTTCCAATACAAGAGAGCTTCCTAATTAATTAATGATAAATTTCATTACTTAACAAACAATAGATGAAACTTACTCCTAGGCCTGTTCCAGGTCCTATCAGAGCTATTGGTCCTGTCGGACTTTGAAGAAGACATTAATTTGAAATTATAGAAAAGATGTAAAATACTTTTTTGAACAATTATTCAGACGTAAAAGATCCGATTCCTCAAGCTCGTGAATCCCGTATCCAATCGCCTCGAAATCGTTCATAACACGCACACTTTTTATATCAAAAGTTTCCTCTAAACTTGCACCGTCTATTTTCCATGTCAAGTTCGTCATCTGAAATCTTACATGAGTTGCAAATAAAATTAGTTCAAAACAGAATACCTGGCACGAGTTGGCTTTGACAGGACCTGCAACAGCCAAGCAAGCTCGATCAATGCCTGAAATTCCCGATGACTACAAAAGACATGAATACTATTCAATTTCAGCAATGATATCTTACATTTAAGAGCTCTGTGACACACAGTTCAAATGTTGGAAACTTCTTGCACTTATATTCCTATAGCCACTTTTCAAAATGAACAAATTCAAGATTACAAATATTTTACCTGCTCTATTAAAAGCACATCCTTGCTACCGTCAGAACTAAAGTTCCATATCTGCATTATATTTATACGAGTGTGAGCATGTTATCCAAAGGACTAGATTAAATAAAACCTGAAAACGAGCGTTTGTGCCTCCGATATCTGCTGCTAGAATAGTCGAACTTGAATTCTCTTCAACCGACACATGAGATGAAGCCATCTAAAGCATTCATAAGAAAGATAGGATTAGAGTTGTCCGAAAATTATGAGTTGCGCTTTCACCAGTACACGTGCTTTAGCCCGTGGTAACTTTGAGTGACTTTTACCCTTTTTAAAGTGGGATTTTTTTAAGTTCAAAAGTGTTCAACGATACATGTAGTACCTTTTTTATTGATGGGTGAACTGTATATCTCGTTCTTTGATATGTAGTCAGAACTATTTTCTCTCTTGTGATGCTACCGCAGAAGTCTGTGGCTCTTATCATTTGTGTCACGAAGGGTCCAACAAGGTAGCAGTAAGGTTACACTTTTGACGATTTTAACTTTTGAATTGTTCTTCTTGACTTCTTGTTATTAATAGTTATATTTAGTTATGTACCTGTAGGTACCCGCGGTACCCTGTTAAATCAAGTATAGCACCAACATTTTGTCGAACTCGCGGTATATACTTTTTTTTTTAAGTACTCGTAAATAAAAAATAGAAATTGTTCTTCGTGTTCCTTGTGTGACTGTGAAATTTTTCATATTTCATTTCTTTTCTAGAACATTTCTACCTGTCTTCTATATCGTTGGCACATGACTACTGAATGTATGTAGCTTACCTTGATGAGTCATAGGTAATTCCATATTGAAAGAGGATGATACATTTTACTCTTCCGGAAAATGGAGGATATTTTTTGTAAGCTAGTATCGCACCACCCTGAAATTTAAGGAAGCCCCTACAATTCATGAGTTCGTATTTGGATCTTTGTAGAAAAGGCCACGATAATGGAATCACTCCAGGAACACAAGAATAAAAACGTTTTCGTGGGATAGCAATGCTGACCTTTCTTTCTCACGGAAGCGCAGTCGTTTTAACGTGTTTTATCATACTTTACTGTTTTTCTAACCGTAATATTTTTTGTACCACGTGTGTTTCAAAGCCTTGCAGAAGAATAGGTAAGAATGGTGACAATTCTCAAAGCAGAAACCAACGTTTGCTAGACTTTGCTACGAAAGAAGTGAAGAGCTTTCGTTCATATAATGCCTTTCCAGGTTCATTGAATTACTATAACGGCTTACGCTTTTATATTCATATTAATTCAGACTCTATTGAACTAGCGGAAGGCTTACAGTGTGTAAAGCAACGCTTTCCTGAATATTTTGTACCAGATGCGGGTGAAGACTTTCAAGCTGCAGTCAAGCTACTTTTTGTTCAATCTTCACTGGATCAGAAAGCACGTCGTCGCATCAAAGTTACTGTTTCAGATACAAATCTGATTACAATATATTTCTCAGAAAGAATAGAAGCATTTCTTGCACTAGGACGTTTGATGGTTGCAGCAAGAAATGCACCTTTTGGTCCTGTCAAAAGTAAGCAAGCATTAATCACTGCTGGAATGGAATTCGAAATTAATGTTACAGTTGAAGAACTGGGTTTCAAATTAGATACTAGTTCAGGAGGGGTGCCTCAAATGGAGAGGTTGCAAGATTTAACTGTTTCCCTCTCGCTCTATGGATACGGAACACTATTTATTTACATGGAAGATACATTTGTAGTAGAAAATGAGCCTTTTTTTGGTTATATGCAGAAGCGCTTCACTTATGAAGATTTTGTTATACTTGGTAAGACTGCAAAATCACTAGGAATAGAAATTGTTCCATCCATCTTGCTCATTGACGATATAAAGTCTCTCATCAATTGGCCATTTTATTCGTCAATGCTCAAAGCTCCTCCGAATAATGAAGCAAAATATGAGTTACTTCATCGTGTTCTACTTGCTGTGTCCGAACCGCTAGAATCGAGACGCATTCACATAAGTATTGGTGAGAAAACCCACGCATATTATGTACAAAAAGTTTATGCAAAGTGCTCTAAATATTTGGAACATATGCAAATTGACAGAGAATGTTTCAATATTGAGATTGAATCATATAGCAAGCATTTGAAAAGAATTGTTGATATCTCTAGAAGCTTAAAAATTGTCCCAGTCTTCTATACAGACTCAATTGAAATATGTTACAAAGAGCAGAGTATTAATCGAGTGAAATTTTCTGAAGATTGCAATGTGGATATAGATACTGAGGCATTCATTCAATTAAATGAAGCTTTAGGTGATGGTGAAATTGAGTTTATATATAGAAATTATGCTTTAGAAGAAAGTGCATTCGATAAGAAAATAGTACTATTGAGCTCTCTCCTGGATAATGATGCATTTCTCAAACAGAAAAGAAATTGGAGTATTTCCATTAGCCTGTGGTCATGGAACAGATTTTGGGTTGCTTTATACTGGTCAATGAACATGATGGAATCAGGATTCAACGTAGCATCGAAAAATAATGTAAAGCACGTTTACATTACTGCGTGGTCGCACGATGGTTCAGAGATATCAATGGCTTCAGTCGAAGCTGCACTGGCTTTCTTTAGTGAGCTTGTACATGCAAAGAATGCGCAAAATTCTCGAAGTGATATCATGCAACGGGTAGACGAGTCATTTAAAGTTTTGTTTCGCAGACCAGCTTCGTTCTCGGACATGTTGATTGCTTGTGCTCTCGATCAACCATCAGAAACCCCAGTCGGGTGGGGTACCACAAATCTTGCGAAATGGTTGACATGGGAAGATCCTTTGACAGCACATCTAAATCCACAGCTTGCAGAAACGAATATGATTACACATTATAGAATACTTACCGATAATCTCGATACTAAAATATCTCATTTTCTGAGACAGTTGAGAATACTAGGATCCGAGTTTGATGGAATAGAATATCACCCTTTGTCATTTCCTGCAGCAGTAGCACGCTTCCTCCACAGAAAGCTCACTTTTTATAAAATGTTTTCTATCTCTTACTCCAAAAATGACAAGAAGCAAATGGCAAAATTAATAGGAAGAAGGATTGATGGGACAAAGTTATCGGAAGTCAGCGTTTTAGAAGATTTGTTACTATGTTTAAGTTCACTGCATTCACTACATCATAGAATATGGATGTTAGAGTTTGACCCTCTTGGTTGGGCGAAGATTGAAAGTAGGTATGGTGTACTTAAAATTCGAATAGAATCAACAGGAAAATTGATTTATTCATATCTTCAAGATGAAAGTACGGCAGTGCGCGAAATGAAGAGCTATTTTTTTCAAAAGGCTAAAATTCATACAGTTGAAGTATTTGCTTTACCTCTTTTAACTTGGAACCAAGCAGCATTTCTTGGCCCTGGAGAATAAGAAATTATTAAAGCCATACAGAACTTATTGAACTCGTTATGAATTCATCTTCTGTCTTCCAAAATATTTTACGCTGCTTTAAATTTGCATCATAGCTTCTTGTAATGGTTTTGATATCATCATAATCACAAGAAGAACATATATTTTTTACTTCACGCAATATAACTTCACCATGGTTGAGCAAAGCAGGAAAAGTGGAAATTTTGTTCAAGATTACCAGGGATTTCCGAATGTCATACTGACTTCCCTTTCTCAAAAGATTCATGAAAGCATGAAGTAACTTCCTGTGCCAAATTATAATCTTTTTTACTTTGATTTGTGAATAAATCATCTCACCCTTTCTTTGAGTGGATGACGTGTTGTAACTTTCTTGAACAAGATGAACATAATCATCGTTGGAAGAAATATGTATAATTTTTCTGAACGATTCATCTAAGAAATATCCGTAATGTTCAGCTTCGAAATCAGTACAACATTCTATTTTCTTCTCTATATCCTCCATTACTATATCAAAATATTGGAAAAAGTCGAAGTGCGGTACAGTTTGCCTCAAACTCTCAAAAAAATTTGCAGTAAACATGGCATCTGATATAGAATTACTGCAGCGAGGCAAAACTAAATTTTGCATGAGATTGCAAATACTCTCTGTTCTCTGAAGAACATCACTCGGAAAAATATTTCTCAGAGAACGCAGTGCTATTCTTGTATCACAACTGTCTTTCTTCTGATTGAACATTTCCAGCTTTAGACGACTAATACACTCACCAATTTTCTCTGAAGTAAATATATGTTTTGAGCCAAGGTTGAAGGAACTTGAACTTGAATCCATATTCTGGGATGTTAATTTCGATATAATGTCGCTGTAACACCTTTCTGGAATATGTATATGATGTAATGAAAGGTTCCAGAATAATTCACATAACTTTATATTCAATGAGTGCCAATTTGACTTTTCCTGAGAAGCAGAAAACAAATTGCTTGTATTCATTTCTAAGTTAAAAGTCTCTACAAACTCAGAAATTTGGAAGTGTTTCCTATGAATTTTGAAAACTACATCTGGACTTAAATAGTATGATTCCTTCAGTTTCAGGACACTCGGAATACATGCTTTATACTCGCTTTCTGTGTAGGCAACTTGTAGAAAGTTTACGAATTGTGCAAAAATCTCGCGAGAATAATCCAGTGCCCTCACCAGCAAGTGTAATTTTTCAAATTTAGAACAGAAAATTAAGCACTGAAGATTTCTAGCCAAAAGAACTAGGTAGGGATTTACTAGTGAGTCCGAGCCATGCTTCTCAAAAGCATGCCTGAGTCTCTGAATACTTTTGACCTTGGAATTTGAAAATACATTACAAGCATTTGAAACCTGGTTCTGTAGCTCTTTACCACCAGCCAATGATTCTACTTGTTCCTTGCTCAGGTTTTCGAGCAGTTGATTTCCAGCCATGGCTAACAATATTTCCTTCAAGATGAGGAGTTCTGCAGTTTGATAATCTCTGATAGCGTTCAAAACGTAATGAAGAAGAGCCTGAATATCAAGCACTACGTACTTAAAGCTTGCATATCCACAAAACTTTGATAACGCAGCAAACCAAGAACAAGCATTCAATCCATCTTCTTTCATTTTTTCATTTTTTCCAAAAAATGCAGTTAATATCAAATACACAAGAATGTCAAAGCTTAAATATGACATGTATTTCAAAGAATCAACCGCTGGAACGACCATATTTGGATAAGCCTGCACTTGATTAACTATGACACTTAGCGTCGTTATTGGATTGCTATGAGCAATCTTGCCAATTTTCTTCCCACTATCCTTTGCATTTTCTTTGGAAAGTCGTCGTAGAGCTCTCTGTGTTTTTAGTTGTTCTAAAAAATGTACATTCGGATTATTTGATATTACCCATAAGTTATAGACCCGATAGCGAGCTTGATGTGGCATATTGTTTAGAGCTGACCATATCTCATCAGCTACTGCTGGATTATTCGGAAAGTACGAAAGACTGGGGCAAAAGCAAAATCCAAAAGCTTTTATTAGTAAGTCAATTTCTGTGTTTAATTCTAGATTTTGAGTAGCCAAACGGAAATATCTTAGTACATAGATATAAAGAACCATATCAGCTGCTAGAATATGTGACCCCAAGCAAAGTAATAACTCCAGAAGCTTATAATGCCATGAATTAGAATTCTTCACACAAGAAACACTTAATGAATAGTTAAACTCCTCTGTACAAGATGATGCTTCAAGTAAAGAAGAAATCATACTCAAGAGCGATATTTTGATGTCAGATCGAAATTGAAAGCGCTGAAGACGTAACCCAAGATGTCTTAAAATAAATCTTGTGAAAACCAATTCCTCATAACTTAAATATAAACGTAGCAAACTGATCTCTTCGTTTACTAAGTATTGAATTAATGCCACATTCCATGTTTGAGCAGTATCTTCGCACATATTTTGCAAAGAAAAATTCAGCTTAAACCACTTTTCAAAATTTTTTGACGTACTTGAGCTGTAAAAATCCAAGGAATGAGAAGAAATTAATTGGGCGAGAACAAATTCTGATGTCAAGTCAAACTGCGAAATAGTAGTGCTATTCATCCAGACTTGTCGCGATAATTTGCTCTTTTCTTCAAGACCCAGGCGAAACTGCACAGCATAATACAACTCATAATCACAAAACTTCAACGGTTCATTCAAAGCTTTCTTGTAAGATATTCTGAATGCTTTTGACAGCGATGAAAGTAATAAGAAAAACAGATTGCTGCAAACTTTCTCGAAACTGCCAAATACAAGAATCAAGGATTTCATAAAGTATACCTCCATGTCATTGTCCGACAGGTGAAAAAGAAACAAATGTACCATTCCGCTTGATGCTATTTTTCTACAGTGAATTCGCCTAATATTTTCTCTGTAATTTTGAAGAATTAGTAGCTGTTTTGACAAGCGCAAACAACCTTCAATATTTTTTGCTCCATCATAATTCTCTCTCGGATTTGCAGCATTGTCAACAGGAAAGCAATGAAATAGTGCATGAATGCAGGGCTCTCTTTGAATTGTGCTATAATCGTTTGCAAAGGCATCTAACCACACTATATCTGACGCAATTGAGTCGTACAAATATTCCGTTTTACAAAACTTTTCGTGATACTTTTCTTTAAACTCCTTGCTGGACTGCATCCTACAAAACGCAAGAAGGATGATACATAGCCCTTAACTTCCCCAAGTTTATCGTAGATACTTCGTTTTTTTTTCTCAAAAAAGGAACGGATATTCTCTTCCAATCCCTTTTCCTGAAGAACAATTCCCAAGAAGTATAGGATCAAAATGCTTCAAATATTCGGGGAAAAGGTAAGACGGTAAGGATCTTCGTCGATCGTGCGATCGACTCGCTTTCGTTAGACGTAATTTTGTTTCTTCTTGTTTCTTCATAAAAACACACAACACCAGGTAACAGCCAACGGACGATAATTTAAATCAGGTTGACTAACAATAATATTTCATATTTGTTTTTACGAAGACACCTCTGAATTGTTTGAGGTTCAGGTTTGCGAAGTGCACAAGAAAAGCGACTATTTATAGGACCTTGTACTTACAAATACATCCACGCCTTTCGTATGTATATAAACGCCTCCCGTGTAGAAAAGTACTGCGTCGGATCCTTCTTCTTTTTCCCCAGCAGCGGATTATCATATCATATTTAGGATAGATAATAAGTTTTACAACTAAAAGTGCCGCAACGGACAAGTTTAGGGTGCGAGTGACAACCCGTAAACCCGTACAAAGGCCAAAACGACTAAACACGACACTTACAGACAGTCACTCAACGGAAAACCAGTATCCCAAAGAGAGTCAGACTGTCCCGAGTGTGCCGGAGAGTCGGCAGATTTTGTGCTTTCCATTGGATTTTACAAGTTTTAATCAATCAGTCTTTGGATTTAAGAGGACTTTACAAATATTTTCAATAATTAGTCAAATAAAGTTGAAAGCGGATATGCAAGATCCCGACGCATTCGATCTCGGTGGATTCGAATTCAGTGCTTCTTCTCATAATGCAAAGGAAGGAGGTTTCACTTCAAAATTAGCAACTAAAACGGGAACAACTATTAGCGGTGTGATCTATGCAGATGGTGTAGTCCTTGGGGCAGATACAAGATCGACGAATGGAGAGACTGTGGCTGATAAGAACTGTGAGAAAATCCATTACATCGCACCAAATATTTACTGCTGTGGTGCAGGCACTGCTGCAGACACAGAAGCTGTCACGGGTACATATTATGTCTATTTTTCCATCTTTCAACTAATTCTCATTCTCAAAGGAATGGTTTCTTCTGCACTCTTCCTCCATCGTAAATCAACACTTAGGGAGAGTCGTGTTGTATCCGCGCAAAGTATCTTGAAAAGTCATCTTTTCAAATATCAAGGCCATGTAGGCGCTGCATTAGTCCTTGGTGGCTTCGATATTCACGGCCCTCAACTTTTCACAGTTTATCCTCACGGTTCCTCTGACTGTTTGCCGTATGCTACAATGGGTAGCGGCTCTTTGGCTGCGATGTCCATATTTGAAAGCGACTATAAAGATGGCATGAGCGAAGATGAAGCAAAATTACTTGTTGCCAGGTCTATACGTGCAGGTATATTCAATGATTTGGGATCTGGGTCAAATATAGATCTATGTGTCTTAAGCAGAGCAGGCACGAAGTATTTACGGAACTTCGAAATACCACAGGAACGCACTTACATTCGTGCGGAGGGATATAAGTTCAAAACTGGTACAACTGTTATAAACAAAAGGAATTTTCAAACCGCCACTTCCACAACGACGGAACCGAAGAAAATTCTTTGATTTTTTTCCACGTATGGAATAGAAAAATTTGCAGAGGAAGAGTTATTGCTCGTAGCTCAGTGTGTGATTTTAGATATAGTTCTTTCTAGCTAGTTTGTAAAAAGATCATAAGCCTGCCTCATTTCGTAAGAAAGTGAAAAACATCTTCAAAACCTTCTCCAGTAAGGCAAGAGATATCAATTAGTGAGAGTTTTGCGTGGAACTCCTCAACTACCAAACCAATTGATCTACCAAGCTCTGAAGCAGAATTAGAAACTTTGTCAAAAGCTGCCTGAAACTTTTCAAAATCAGATAACCACGTTCTAATCTGCTTCGAATTGGTTATATCGACCTTATTCAGTAAAAGAATAAGTCGAACTCGGGATTTATACAGAACACTAATCGCCTGCAAAATATTACTGACAAAAACTTGTGGATTATTATTCGAACGAGAGGTATCAAGGATGTAGAAGAGAAATGTTTCGAACCGGCTTGCAATTGCTTCGGTGATTATTGTCCCCGAAGCTGACCATGTAAAAATTTCTATCTGTCCAGGAGTATCAACAACGATAAAATCTATTTCATTCCGACGCCTTTCACAAAGTGATATAACTTGGTCAAATCTTGTTGCAAAAAGATTGGCAGCTGTTAATATGGCTCCATTTGGTCCGAGACTGTAATCTTTCATCACCTTTTTAAAGTTGATAGTATCGCGAATATCTATATTTGGAACGTATGGAATTTTAGTCGTGGCTGGATCGATATTCAAAATGTAGGTTCGCATTTTCTTCGCGTGTGATGCTGAATTGAACCTTTGAATAAAACTAGTTTTCCCAGATCCAGCCATACCTACAACTATAATTGCAACTGTTTTTCTCTCATAAGTTTCCGACATCGTGCTCAACCTTCTTATGCTGTTTAAGCCTGTATTAGACTCTCTTCATTAAAAATACACTTCAAAGTTATCAGGAACACGTATTATAGGAGAATGCCTCACACCAGTATCTTTAGACGTATCTTTAGACTCTAGTTCTTTACTCAACTTCTTTGTATTTTGCAGTTTCTTGCCTTATGATACGTTCACAAAAAATATTCTTCGAGTCATGATATATATAATACGTACCACAGGTAGTGTGTACATATGTAAACGATTTCTTCTGCTTCTGAGTTTTTTACATTTTTGAAATAGGTGTCACCACTCCGGCAGTCTCACTGTATCCCCTTCGAGGTGTCCCGGGCCGACTTCCAAGGGTAAAAATTTGAAGAAAAATTTTCACCTTTCCTATATTTTGGTGTACCCAGAATCCCCAAAGGAAACTTGAAGTATGAAGGAGGTGACGGATATACAGTTTGCAAATGTTGATAAGTTCGCAGTCTGCATGATAGCATCGTGGTACATATCTAATATTGGAGTATTATTGCTGAACAAATACCTGTTGAGCCTCTGGGGCTTCAAGTATCCAATTTTCCTCACTATGCTGCACATGCTTTCCTGCTTAATCCTTAGCGTTGTTATCCGTTTGACAGGATTAGTTCCTCGTCAGCACATCCGAAGCAGACGGCATCTGTTCAAAGTTTTTGTTCTTTCTATCGTCTTTGTTGTATCAGTAGTTGGAGGGAATATCTCACTCAGGTTCATACCTGTATCTTTTAATCAGGCAATTGGTGCAACTACTCCTTTTTTTACAGCGTTGGTGAGTTTATTGATTTTATATTGTAACTTGAACTGATTTTTATGCGCAACGAAGCTTTCTTTGTGTATATTGAGGAAAAAGGAGACAGCAGAGGTTTGCTCAATATGTTTTCTTTTCTTCTCGCTAATAAAAATTGCAAAAGGTGTATATAACGTTGGTACCTGTAGTAATTGGTATTGTTCTTGCAAGTAATAGCGAACCACTTTTCCACCTTTGGGGATTTCTTGCATGTTTTACGGCTACATTTGCGCGTGCCCTAAAATCAGTGTTACAAGGCTTGCTTCTAACAAACGAAAATGAAAGATTGGATTCTTTGAATCTTCTCTTATTTATGTCGCCAAGTGCATTAGGTAAATCTATCTAAGGTTTCTACAACTTAGCAAAAATTTAAGTCTTTTTCACAGCAATACTAAGCATATCTAGTAAAATAATGGAACCATTGGCATTCGAAACGATGTTATCTAATTGCAAGTCTAGCCGTATCTTCGGATTCGTGCTTGTCGTGAACTGTAGTATTGCTTTCTTAGTGAATCTTAGCAACTTCATGGTTACAAAATGTACAAGTCCTCTAACTTTACAGGTGTTAGGAAATGCGAAGGTGCTACTTTAAAGATATTCACTAGGTCAAAACTTAACTCGTTCAACGTTAATGTAGGGAGCTGTAGCTGTAGTTGTATCTATTTTACTTTTCCGCAATCCAGTGAGTAGTACGGGTATGATTGGATATACTATCACAGTCTTTGGGTAAGTCCTTCGCTGTGGTCCTTTGCCTCCTTACGAGCTTTTACAGAGTTGTTTTCTATTCTGAAGCGAAAAAAAGAAGCGGAAAAATTTAGACTAGCTCTAAAAAACAAAGGAATTGTACGTATCTCTTTTGTAGACAGGAGCAATATTTTAATAATGATCCAATGTTCCTCAAATAGCATAACTAAATATCATCATCTTTGAGGGTGAAGAATCTGTGTTCTAGAATGTCCTCAGCTTTTTTGCGACTAAAGCGGCTTGGTGAAAGCATATTCGCTATGATTTCATTTCCTGCCCCATTTCCGCCATCGAGAACTTGCAATTCTCCTGTAGAGAAATTACAGACATCTTTTCTCCACAATATAAAATCGTACCCACATTCCTCAAGTTCCAAGTTGAACTTATCTAGTGCATTCGGATCCCTAAGACATGGTACCAGCAGTTGTAATATAACTAGACCAATAGCAAAAATATCAAACTTTTCTGGCATATATTCTGACCATAATTTTTCTAAATTATCACTTTCGGGAGTATTGGCGCTAGACGGCAGCAGGTATTTATCGTCAGGTTTCGAATATCTAGGATCAGCCGGTCCAACTCCAGGTTTATAACTTATTGACTGACCCAAGCATAGGGCAGCACCGCCTAAATCTATGAACTTAACTCCGTTCCTTGTTAAGATAATATTTTCTGGTTTCACATCGCGGTGCACGATTCCTATGGCATGAATTTTAGATAAACAAACCAACAAATCCGTGCTAACCCGTCGATATAAATCAACTGGAGAAGAACTATTGTAAGAAGTGTAAGAGCGGCGAAGAAGATCCAAACTTTTAGTCTCGTCTAATTTTAGAGCATCTTGGAGAGTATTTTCTGCTTCATATGCCCACATTAACCATAAGCCTGTGGGAAGCGATCCATCGTAGAGATTTCCTGAGTTGCGCTCATCTATTTCACAACACCCGTGGAATCGTGCACAGGATCCTTTTGCATTTCTATGTATATATTCGTTTATTTCTAATTCAGAATCGAGAAGCTCATCTGCTTCCATGACACTTGATTTTGAAGTTTTCAAAACAACTTTTTGTCCTTTCCACTCTCCAAGAAAAACTTTACCGAAATTCCCTTCTCCAATCAAACCGTTCCGATATACTCTGATATTCTTTGGGTCTACACCAACAGTTCTTCTTATTACTCTTGGGCCACTATTTTTCTTTTCTTTCTTCTGTTCCCAATAGCTAGACACTTCATCCAGTTCTGGATTACTGACAGGTTTAGCTCTACTCAAGTTCAATATTATGACATTCTTGTCAGGAGATTCACTTATCCGTTCTAGAATATTATCAAAAAGTATGTTTGGACCGCAATCATACGCACAGTCATCAACTTCAATGCTTATCAGAATATCACCCTTATCTATCTTTTTAGTTTTCGAAGCATTTCCGCCTTCTATAACTTCTGCTACTAGCGCTCCTCTAGAATTCTCAATACTTTCAAGAATTATGCCTAACGGTCTACTCATCTCAACACTGAAGTTGTTGGCATCATATCTAAGAGCTGCGTAAATAAAATTTCCTTTGGACATTTTGTCGTGGGTAGCAAATTTCCTTTCACAATTTGCCCGCATCTTGAGGGAGCCTAATAAAGCACGAGTAAAAAGTGAACTCGCAAGCATTTTTATCAATCGGTAGTGAATTTTACTTTCTCAATCGCAATAGAATGCAAGCGAATGTGAATCCATTGACAGCCGGTAGTAACACTACACAAAAACACGACGTTACTTACACTGGGCACTATCGGCATTTGAGCCTTGGAAGAAACAAAATCAAAAACCCTAAATAAATTGCCTCATAGAAAAAGATAATTTTGGGACGGACAAGACAAGTTAAAAGAAGAGCATACTAGCGGGAAGAAAATATTTTGTTTGAAGAACTTCAGTGCAACCACGAGAGCAAAAAGCAGTATAAGCAGTCCAACACACCAGCAGACGTATATTCATATTTCTGTTTTTCAGCGAAATATACAAATATTCGTGGACACAGTTTTATTTAGCCCACGGTAAAAAAAATCCAAAAGAGAACACTGCTTCTTCTTTCGCGTCTTCTGATGGATTCAGGAAGAGAAGATGAGGGCATGGTGAAGTTGCGCTTCTGTCCTAACAGCAATGATTTACTGTATCCCAAGGAAGATCGAGAAAGGCAAAAGTTAGTTTATGTCTGTAGAAACTGCGACTATTTGATAGATGCCGACAGTGACTGTGTATATCGTAACTCAATCGCCCATACATCAGATGAAGTTACGACTGTAATTCAAGATGTTCGCACGGACCCGACTCTCCCGAGATCTAACGATGCTCGTTGTTCTAAATGTGGTCACAGAGAGGCAGTATTTTTCTCGTTAACAACAACAGATGGTATGTCCTTATTTTTTCAGTGTGTTTCGTGTGCATACAAGTGGAAGGATACAGGAAGTGCCGTTGAAGAAAGCTAAGGGTGAGTGAACTTCTTACAATCTTGTGAAGATCACTCCTTTTGTTACTACTGCGTATCGCGCATGGTTAGAATTCATATTATTTTTCTAGTAGGAAAGAGCCATTTTAGCACACAACTATCTAGCTTCAAATTGAACCACTGTGAAAATATTAAAGCAACTTAGAAGAACCTATTGGTTACACACGGAAGTCCACCTACCTTGCTTCGTTCTCTTTTTGAAAAGGATACGATACCCGCATTCTCTGCATATTACAATGTCGCCAGGGCGTAAAACAACTTCAGAACCGCAATCTGCACCAAAGTAAGTTTGAAAACTGAAAGAATTGAAAAAAAGATACCTCCACAGTTATATGCGATTCCAGGAATCCTATGGGTTGAATGATCTTCGTTCATTTCTTGCGCTTGCTCGTTCAGCAATTTTTTTCCGATTCACGCTGTTAGAATGTATCCCACTGTATGCGTGGGAGTGGAAGGAATCGTTCGGGTGGTCTCTGTGCAAAAAATTGCTGCAGCTGAAGACCTGAAGTAAAATCGAAGTCGAAAGTGAGTGTTCCTTGGTTGGGTGAACAATTCAGCTTCGATCAAGCTTGAAAGCAATTCAGATTTTCAGTATATATTCACTTTTAATTTCCATGCACAGCTCGTACCCTCTGATTTTTTATTTTGGCCGACAAATCTCACCGTTTTCAAGCAAGGGGGTCAAGAAAAGGAGAAGAACCCTAAACACACAAACACTTTAGATACCACATTTTATCTTCATATGTCATTAATCCAAATCGGAAAAGTCGACAAAGAACACCAGCCCGAAAATGTTAGTTCTAAGCTCAGGAAGTATCCAACTTGCACGCAAATCTGCGAATAATGTGCAGCGTAGCAAGCGCGTATCGGTAGAAGCCTCCCACCGTAACACTTCCCGCGGAGAGGAAGTTCAGAAAAGAAATTCCGCCTGCGTCTCCACGATTATGTCTGGTAAGTTCTTGTCGGAGTCAAATTCTCGTACAAACCATGCCTATTATGGCCGCGCCGAATTTCTAAAGTGGAATTCGGCGTGAGCTCAATTGTGGCCTGTTCGAACTTTGGACTTTTACTTGGATTCTCCTCACGATTTAAATCCAAAGCGCTCAATCTAACGACACTTTTACTGTAGGTTTGTCAATTGCTTGCTTACCATCCGAAGCCTCGGATGGATTGTCGTCGTTGTCTTCTCAGGTAATCTGTGAAGTTCATGGCTCACTATTTATAATTCTAAATTCCTCTATTTTACTACAGATATTGGAAATTTCTGACGCTGCTACACCATTTTTGTATGTTGGATTTCTTGCCTCTTCTCTTGCTTTCACCATTGGAACAGTAAGTCGCATTTTCTTCTCTAGTAGCTTCAATTTACGTTTTATGAACCACAGTACCTTGCATTGACGAAGATTAAGTTGATCTAGTCAAAATTGTTAGGAGATAGTTCTTTTAAATGAGTGCAAAAGCTACACTTTTGTTTTTTTATTCTTCCTTGTTTCCTATCAGATCTAGGATGAACTCGAAGCTTCAAACGCTGTTAAGTATCATAATCAACGCGCACACCCTTCAAAATTTCCATCGATATCTACTTTAACCTCAGTAGGAACTACTTCTCTTCCATTCGATTGCGTCGCGTGCTACTAGACAGAAGACTGGAGTGGAGATAAATGTAAGAAGTATGACTGGTGTGAAGATCAATGTACAACATGAAATAGCTTCTAAAGGAATTATTTTAAAACTTCGTAATTGAATATGAGACTTCTCTTCATAATTCTATCTACCCTCGTACATGCACTTGTTTTAAACATGTTCTTCTCAGTGAACTCAAGGCTCTGAAGTATACATCTGGATTCCTGAAGCAGAAACAGCCAAGTTTGTTGGATGGTCAATTATCGCATCAATCAAACCATAACTAACTGCATCTGCAGCAGACATAAAAAAATCACGGTCAGTATCCTCCATTACTTTCTCAAGAGGTTTATTTGTAAACTCTGCAAGATATCCGTTCAGCGTGGATTTGTGATGCATAATTTCATTCGCTTGAATTTCAATATCAGCAGCTTGTCCTTGTGCACCTCCTAAGGGTTGATGTATCATAATTCGGCTATTTGGAAGACTAAATCGTTTCCCCTTTTGACCCGATGCCAAAAGAAATGCGCCCATTGAAGCTGCAAGACCAACGCAAACTGTTGAAACATCAGGTCTAATATGTCTCATCGTGTCAAAAACAGCCATGCCTGCAGTCACTGACCCACCTGGAGAGTTAATATATAGCGTAATATCCTTTTTTGGATCGATGCTGTCTAACCACAACAACTGAGCAACTATTAAATTACAGCTATCATCGTCAACAGCTCCGCCCAAGCGTATAATTCGCTGAGTCATAAGTTGGCTGGCAACCCCTTGAAACCTTTCCATAACTTGAGCCGGTGGTCCTCTCCCTTGCTGCGCATAAGCACCACTCCCAGAACGTACTAGATTACGATAATTATATTCAGTTGGCGTGAAGCGAGGGAATGGCTTCAAAGTACACACACCTCTGTTGTTTTTTCTGAGGCTGCAGTTGTTTTGCTCCCCCGAGCAACTTATGAGTGGATTCAGGACTCTACGAGGCGACGCGATCGAAGCAACGCTCATGTTGGTTGATTCAAGAATGCTGTGAAATCAATTTTGGCCAAAAACTGATTTTTCCTCGTCAGAACCTGTTCAAGGAAGAAGAACACTGCCCCGTGGTTTCGCGCAGCCTACAGATTTTTGGGAGTTTGACGATCCCTTGTTTTTTTTCCTTCTTTTCTTTTAGAAGTTGTTTTACCCGCGGGTAGTCTGATCCATTGGGTGAAATTCCATTCCCCCTAAAAAGACAAAATCCGTTTCCCCTAATAGTGGCCCCCTGACAAAAAAAACGATTACTAAAAAAAAACGAAAGTACAAAACGAAAAGAGAAGTTCTACGCGTAGTGTCGTTCTTTCGAAGTGTGCAATATTACAATAGAAATAGCAAGGAAGCTAATCTTCAAATGCTACTATGCCAGAGTCTCATTAAGAGATTAGAGTCTGCGACTGAAATCAAGAGAAAGTCTTTCAGTACAAGTTCGATTCCCTCACTTTAAACTTTTATGTTATGATTTACTCTCGGGAATAAAAACCTGAAGCATAATTTCGTGCTGTTGATATGTATTGCTTTCAGCTCATTTTCCTGGCCCTGTGCTCTTTAATGATTGCTTCCTTTCAAGTTGATGTTCGAAAAATTGGTGAGCTCGGTATCCTCTCCCGAGACTTTAGTCAAAAGCCTTTCTGGCAGTCTTCTGAAGAAATTCAAGATCGACTTAGCTCTGAAGGGCAGTTTCATATGAGTGATTCTGTAGTTGACACCTCTCTTGAGGAAGAAATTGAGACCTTAGAGGAGAAAAATAGCAAAAGACAAAGTTCTTCTTCTGGACCAATGAAGTTAAAGTTACAGCACAATGATAGTGAAATTATTGTAAGGCAGAAAGCTCTCCGCCGATGGCCACCTCCGCACTGCAAAGGATCATACCCTGCTTATCCTCCCAAAGTGAAGAATATTGAGTACGAAAAGAGCACCGAGAGTTCTCGCAGAAGACTTTTATCTGAAGCTCCAACAGAGTTGCTTTTGGATAAAAATCCCCCAGATGTGAAGTTTCAAGCAGAAATTTATAACTACATAAGAAATTTCATGGCATCTCCCACTCCTTGCTCTTACAGAAATTGTCCAGAAATCATTGATGACTCGGGAGAAGGAAAATTGCCCATATACCCGTGGCCTTGCATCTTCAGAACCCGCAACGAACAATGCTCCTTCAAGGAGGAAGGAAAATATAAGTTGCCACCAGCTTTGGAAAAAGATTCTCTAGGAAGTTGTGCATTCATCGGTACTGGTGATCAGCTTCTTCAGGCCAAGTTTGGTGACGAAATAGATGCTCATGATACTGTTATTCGTTATAATACTCCAATTAAAGGTTATGAGAAGAATGTTGGGACAAAAACTACTTTGATGTTTGTGAAAGGACACTACAAGACTTCTGCTAAGCCAAAACTCGGCTATTTTGACGCTAAGGTACCTCTTCCCAAAGGATCGAACGTGTATGCTATCGACACTGACGTTGGTATGCGACCAATGAGAACGTTAAGGAACGAACTTGTGAACATTTGGCTGAAAAGAAACAAAATTAAGGATGGCAAACCTGCGGCTGGACTCATGAGGACTCAGATGCTTATAAAATCCGGTTTATGTACCTCGGTGGATCTCTATGGATTTTCGACGAAGGGGAGCGTTCGAAGTGGGAAGTACTTTGATAAAAAAGCTATCGTAACAAAGGGTCATACGATTGATTGGGACGGCTGGATCTTGTCAGCTATGATGGACTTAGGTTACATTTGTGTGTATGGTTCCTAGAACCGTAGAATTAGATGAAGATCGTAGTAGAGAAAGTAGACCCGGTCCTGGAGATGAGGAAAAGATCTGGTTTACGGCTGGGTTGCAATATGTTGCAATATAATAAAAAGCATTATCTAAGGGTCACACCTAACTCTTCTACCATTTTGGTTCTCACGGAATCTTGCAGCTCATTCACCTCTTCATCAGTAAGAGAACGCTCCATGGATCGATATACTATTCTAAAACAATTTGATGTCTTCCCTGTTTTTGAATTGTGAAACTCATCGATAAGCTTAACTTCTTCTACAAGATTTCCAGCAACCCCACGGACTAGTTCGCACAAATTATTCTCAGTAAAATTTGTCACTTTTTCTGGCAACCAAAACGAAACGTCTTTCAAGCAAGGTGGATATTTAGAATAGCTTTTAAACTTTTTCATGCCAACACCGCCAGCTCGGAACATTTGAGCTTTGAACTGATTGCTAAATCGAGGATCATCTGACCAGAAAAGTCGAATATCTGGGATGTCAAAAAGAACCATTGCCAAACGCTCTAGACCAAGCCCAAATGCCCAAGCCTTTTTCCCTGCATTACCGGAGTCTTCTAATATAGACTGCTGCATGACACCACATCCGAGGACCTCTAACCACTCACCGTTGAAAAAGATTTCCAACTCGTAGGAAGGCTCTGTAAAAGGAAAGTATGCATCGACCCAGCGCATCTCTACTTCACCAAAAAGATGTTGCGCCAATCCTTCTAAAGTTTCTTTTAATTCTTTGCTGACAACTTCAACTTCGCTCAAATGGTCTGAATTAAGTTCTGCTGCATCAAAAACGCGCACTCCTTCCATTTGGTGAAAAACTGGAAAGTGTGTAGCATCAATGGTGTCACGGCGATAAACGTCCCCTGTGACTAGAAACTGTTTTTCTCCACCTTTCAGTTTTTCATGTTGATGCGCAGAAGTGTGACAACGTAACACGCTATCGGCATTGACATAGTATGTATCATTTACTGACCGGGAGATGTGATCTTTAGGTACTAACACAGAATCAAAGTTCTCGAAAGTTGATACTATCGGATGGATGTCATCGAATCTTTTGAACGAACTATTTCCAAACTTGGAGTCAAAATAGTCGCCAATTACATTTTTTAATATTCCAAGGGGATGATCAGGTCGTTGGTGCAAGTTTATTCCAAGTCTTTGATATATATAATCCGAGACATTATTGTGTGGGTCCCCTGTGATGACGTCTATAAAAAAGACAGGGATAGAAAAGATTAGTAAACTAAGAGAATATACTTTGTGTAGTAATCAGACGATTTACCTTCTCTTTTTATTGCCGAAAGTGCTTTAAAATGCGCGCGTCCAGAGTTCTTTCGAGTTGTTATATTTGAGCAAGTTTCCTTAAATACTCCGCGTCTTCCGGTACGAAGATAAGAAGGAGCTGAAATTCTGCCACCACTGGGTTCCCCGCAAAAAGATGTGCGACACAGAAACTTTTAGATTGAAGCAGAAAGAAAATAGAAATATCCTCACCCTCGCAAGCGACTACCCATCATAAATCTTAGATGTGTGTTCGTCGTATTCACGCTACATTTAAACATTTGATAGCTACTTTCTATGTATGAAGATACACCGATACCTTTGGGGCCTAAACCCAAGACGAAGTCTAGGGTGTCAAAAAAATTCAGCCCCCGAATAATTTTCCTTTTCCTTTTCTTTTTTTCAATTCCGCCGGCCGAATCACTTCAAAGTCGAAGACGTCAATTGGGCGGCGGCAATTTCGCACTTTTCTTGCTTTGTTGTACTGTCTCTTCTTTGCAGTTGTGACGGATTGACCAAAGATATAGGCAACTCACGTGATTAACGTACGTCTGCAAATTACACTGCCTCTCAACGGTAGTTATTCTGATACGGTTTTGTATTAGCTTAAAGCGTGATTCTTGCATTCTGTTAATTCTTCTCCCCTTTCGCGTCCCTACACTCCGATACATAATGACTGAATTCATGATAAAGCCATCTGATGAATCTCAAGTCTATGATGCATCAACATGGCCACTGCTACTGAAGAATTACGATCGCTTGATGGTAATTGAATTATTATCAAATCTATCATAATATTTAAGTATTATTTTTTTCTAGGTTCGCACAGGACACTATACCCCAATTCCCTGTGGTTATTCACCCTTGAAACGTCCTATTTCGGAATACATTCGCTATGGAGTTATTAATTTGGATAAACCAGCTAATCCTTCCTCGCACGAGGTTGTTGCTTGGCTAAAGCGTATTCTGAGAGTAGAAAAAACCGGTCACAGTGGGACATTGGATCCAAAAGTAACAGGTTCTCTCATAGTTTGCATCGATCGTGCAACACGTCTTGTGAAGGCACAGCAAGGTGCTGGAAAAGAATATGTTTGCATCTGCCGTTTGCATGCCTCTCCTAAAGATGGGAAGACCTCAGTAGAACGTGCAATTGAAACCTTGACTGGTGCGCTTTTTCAACGCCCTCCACTGATTTCTGCAGTGAAGCGCCAACTTCGAATTAGAACTATATACGCAAGTAAACTACTTGATTATGATGCAGAACGTAACCTTTGTGTTTTCTGGGTGTCATGCGAAGCTGGAACTTATATTCGGACTTTATGTGTTCATTTGGGTCTCATACTTGGCGTTGGTGGTCATATGCAGGAGCTCCGTAGGGTACGTTCAGGCGTATGCGATGAAAATGATAATTTGGTGACGATGCATGATGTTCTCGATGCACAGTGGTGCCGAGATAATCTACAGAAAGAAGATTATCTTCGACGCGTGGTTATGCCTCTTGAAGTCTTATTGACCAATTTTAAACGCCTTGTAGTTAAAGATTCGGCCGTGAACGCAATTTGCTATGGTGCAAAACTAATGATTCCAGGTCTACTGAGGTACGAGAGTGGAGTTGAAGTCGGAGAAGAGTGCATCTTGATAACAACAAAAGGCGAGGCTATTGCTACTGCAACAGCCCAAATGAATACTGCTATAATGGCTACATGTGATCATGGCTGTGTGGCAAAGGTTAAGCGTGTTGTAATGGAACGAGACACCTATCCACGGCGTTGGGGCCTTGGGCCAACAGCTGTTGCAAAAAAAAAGTCAGTTGCTGATGGGACCATGGACAAATTCGGTAACAAAAGTAAGGGTGTGCAAGATGATATGAAAAATTCTAATGAAGAAGCTCCAAATGAAGGTAAGAAAAAAAAGAAGAAAAAGGACGAAAAAGAAAAAAAGTGATGTTGGCCAAGCAGACTATATAATAGAGCCTGGTTCAAAATGAGCAGACACTGAAGCTTTGCCTCTAAAAACTAGCCTAACTTTGTCCAACTTATTTATAACACTATGCATCAGCTTAATACTCCTAGTATTAAATGATCATTTATGAGAAACAAATACAACTACCAGTATGCTAGGGAAATCTTTCGTGAGTGAACTTTAGTGGAAAAAAATAAAAATACCCCTGTCGTGTTGTCCGCCTTCCGTAAAACATACCATTCCAACCGCTTCAACTATTGCAAGTTTGCTGAATGTTAGAAGTATCACTTACGCTCAGAAAACCGCCATAGTTTCAATTCATGATCTATGTCATTCTTTAAAAAGAAAGAAACTATAGAATTCCTGTTTCTACTAATGTTGACTGCCACAGCTAAGTTAGATGATTCTTCATGAATTCTTTTCACCGGAATAGAACATAAAAGTTGTTGAGAATTCGAATCCCACAAATAAAGGTGTCCGTTTTCCGAACCACACACAATCAATTCAGCTTCCTTGATTTTCACGTAGGAACTAGGCAAGCAAAATTCTCTGTTCATATGGGATCTATATTTCTTCACACTTCTACCTGAATTTATATCAATCAACATAATAGAATCAGACAAAGTACCAAGCAATATGTATGATGGATTGGGTGTGCAACAAAGGAATGATATGGGTATTGCTTTATCTTCTGAAACTGAAAGAGACTTAAGGCAAGCTCCACTATGTTTATCCCAAAAGCGGCAACTTCCGTCATAGCTTCCAGTTATGATTATGCTCCCATCCGCACTGAAACAAATACTAGAAATGGGGTCGGCGTGAGCTGGTATAATTAGCATACATTTCCCATTTTTAATATCCCATAAACGTAAAGTTTCATCCGAAGAACCACTTGCGAGCACGTTACTACTCGGTAAATTAAAAGCACAGCAAGTGACAGAACATTCATGACCTGCCAGTAAACGAATGCATTTGCCTGTCAAAGAGTCCCAAAGCATGAGAAAAGTATCATCTGATGCAGTAGCAATAATTTTATCGTCACTACTCCAGGTAAAGTCGCACAAGCCTCCGGAATGACCTACAAGAATTTGAGCCAATATACCTGTTTTCGTGGACCAGATTCGACAAGTTTTATCCCCAGATACACTTGCGACTCTTCACAAGGCGTATCGAACGCATGAAGTCAGTATTGTTTCGAAAATATAGTTCATTTACTTACCTGGAGCCATCGTTGGAAAATTTTGCTGACGCTATCGTTTTTTCATGCCCTCTACAGGCGAAGTCGAACTCAACACTCCGTGAAGGAGCAGATTTTGACAACAACATCATTCTATAGAAAATTTGATCTGAAATCTTCTTGTAACATATCTATCGAGACTGCAGGGAGTGGGTTCTAATATTTGAGATACCATATGGTCAATGACGAATTGTTGCCGGCTGCGGGAGAAAAAGAGTGCACGCAGATAAAAATCTTCCATTTTTTTGGTTTGAAACCGCTTTTTTTTCCAAAGGGACCCACCCCCCTTTTCATTTTAAGATGCATTTTGACATTTTTGTTTCGCACGTGACGTGTGAAACCAAGGAGTCCTTTCACAATTTCAAACTAGGTTTTGATTCATCACCGATTTAAGTTCGATTGAAATTCATCTTCGCGCTCAGATAAAAAACAATCGCATACTTGAGGGATTTAGATGATTTGAATGAGACATATTGGGTTCTGATGCGAAAAGCTTTGTGCTTGAAAGATTTGCAGAATCTTGGCATCTCTGATGAAGTTGGGCATTTTGAATTGGAATCTCATCAGACATATCTCAGACATTCGCGAAATAGTTCTAGATATGGGCGGAGTAAAAAGAAATCAATGTCAGTGATACGACGAACCGACTTCATCAGAAAATATAGCCCAGAAATTGCAAAAAAATAAAGTTTTAACTCTGTGCACCATCCGGGAGTCGAACCCGGGTCTCGAGCTTGGAAGGCTCATATCCTAACCGTTGGACTAATGGAGCGTGCTCACAATTCGTTTCAAATAACGTAAAAATACACAAACGTTTTTCTCCTACTCAAACACGAGTGTTTTATTCGTGCTTTTTTGTAAACTCCAATGTCCTGAAGGGCTGAAGGGCTTAAACATATTGAACTTGAATTCAAATTTGCACTCTCGTCATTGAACGTTTTCGTCGTTCCCCGTTAACGTTTTCTGTCGTTCCCCGTTACGTTTTCTGTCTGTCGTGCCCAGAAAACCCGTTCCGCATTATTACAAACCCTAAATATTCGAACGCAATCATTTAGACATTTTTTGCACGAAGCCTTTATTATCCTGTTCGTCTGTGTACCCGACCCAGCACGTTTGGAACCTTTACTCCAAGATTTATTTTCCCGCACTGACTTCGACTTCACTGGACGTTTTTGCGCACATCTTCCCAAGATTCATTCCTCACTAATAAATAAAGAAAGTATTGTCGCATTCTTACACCAGCTATGGAAACTGAAATGCAGTTTCGGGAGTTACAGGTATGTTGAAGTTTAACTATGACTTTCGTGTTTAACGGCTCATTTCTCAGACATATGCGAGACAAATCGTGGCGAAATTAGAAGACTACAGAGAAAGAGATAAGATAAGGGATGCCGAACTTGCATTAATGAAAGAAAAGCTCTCAATAGTGATATCTTCTTTTGAAGCAGAGAAAGCAAAGATTATTGCGGAATATACTCTTAAATTTCACGAGAACAAAACGAAACTTGCTGAACATGAATATGCCTTGGCATCTTTAAAGACCTCGTATGACGAATCTCAGCGAGCTAGACTGTATAATGAAGACAGAAAAAATGAAATACAGGATGATTTAATGGTGACCATGAGAGAGAATGATATTTTAAAGGCTAATAACGAAGAGTTGCAGGAGACTGTAGTAGAACTCTACGAGGATACAAAATTTTTGAGGAAAACTCTTCAAAATGCGTATAATACCATGGAAATGGCATATCATAGCCGTGCGAGAGGCTATTCTAATGTGTCAGGCAAACAAAACTCAACCTTCAATAAGAATCTCAACGCAGAGGATAGAGCCACCTCTCGAGAAATATTGGAGGCGTTACGGAAAGAAATAGTCCAGAAGAATGGAGAGGTTGATGAATTAACTCAGTTACTTGGGGAAAAACAGGGCGAGATAGTTGTGTTGAAGGCAGAGAATGTGAGCTTGAGCAGAGGTGAAAACACTGAAGTTCTCGCAAAAGTGAAACCGACCAAAATTGGAAATAGTCTTACATCCTCGAGAATTTGCAAAAGAGACTCCAGCCAAAACGATATGATTTTGAAGGCTAAGACACCCGGATCGATGAGAAGGAAAGTATCTGATACCGAAATTTTCACACAGAAGTCTTCAAGTCAAAAAATGAATGCAGAGCCAGGAGGAAAGGATTTGAGGAAAGGCAAGCAAGTAGAAACTTTAGTACAGCGAGAAGTGAATAAGTCAAAGAAGAGACGGAGACTTCTGAACCAATCAACCATAGAAGACGTACAGCGAGTGTAGTATACATTTAATTCAGTATTAGCTGTATGATATATTTCATTGAGTAAGAAAGTACTTCTATTATAATATTGGAAAAAGTTATCAGTGCTCTATGAAAAGGAGCAAAGAAAAAAAATGTGTTCATGAAGAATTTAAAGCTCGTCATGGTCGTCAACATCCCCAGACTCTGAGTCCTCCTCATTCTGCTGATACGCTTGAGAAACAATTGGGTTGCAGATCCCCTCAATTTCTTTAAGTTTTTCTTCGTATTCTTCCGTGTCTGCTTCTTGATTCTCATCTAACCACTCAAGAACTTCCTTCACAGCGTCTTGAATGGTAGACTTGTCCGACTCTTCAAGCTTATCGCCCAATTTATCGCTGTCTGAGACAGTATTTTTCATGTTGTAGGCGTAAGTCTCCAAACTATTCCTCGAATCGATTCGCTCTTTAATTTTTTTGTCCTCCTCTGCAAATTCTTCAGCTTCTTCGACCATACGTTCAATTTCTTCTTGAGAAAGTCTCCCTTTATCGTTTGTTATAGTAATTTTCTCTGATTTACCAGTTCCTTTATCTTCCGCACCGACATTAAGAATCCCATTCGCATCAATTTCAAACGTAACCTCGATTTGTGGAACACCCCTGGGTGCAGGGGGAATTGACGTGAGTTCAAATTTACCAAGTAAATGATTATCCTTGGTCATGGCTCTTTCACCCTCAAAAACCTGTATCATCACAGTTTGCTGATTATCTTGATATGTTGTAAAAGTTTGAGATTTTTTTGTCGGTATGACAGTATTACGTGGGATCAACTTCGTCATAACGCCACCAACTGTTTCAATACCTTGTGTCAGAGGTGCTACATCAAGGAGAAGTATGTCCTTCGTTTCATCACCCCCTTCGCCAGATAAAATCCCGCCTTGGACTGCAGCACCATATGCAACAGCTTCATCTGGGTTCACTCCCTTGCTCGGTTCCTTGCCATCAAAGTACTCTTTCAACAGTTCCTGAACTTTGGGGATTCTTGTCGAGCCACCAACTAAAACAATTTCATCGATTTGACTTTTCTTCATACCAGCATCCTCCATTGCCTTCTTGACAGGCCCCATCGTTTTGAGGAAGAGGTCATTATTTAACTCTTCAAACCTGGCTCTGGTGAGAGGCTCAGAAAAATCAATACCGTCATAGAGAGATTCTATCTCAACTCTGACTTGGTGTTGGTTGGACAGGGAGCGCTTCGCGCGCTCAGCCTCGCGGCGAAGCTTCTGTACAGCTTTCTTGTCATTCGAAACGTCTTTACTATGCTTTCTCTTTATGAGCTTAATAAAATATTCCATGATTCTTTGGTCAAAATCTTCACCTGCATAGGTTTACGAATTAGATGGATGTCATGATTTTACATAGTATTGAACTTACCCCCGAGGTGCGTATCTCCATTTGTTGAAATAACTTCAAATACACCGTTATCAATAGTTAAAATGGAAACATCGAATGTGCCTCCACCAAGGTCAAAAACAAGAATATTCTTCTCGCCTTTCTTGTCAAGACCATAGGCGATGGCCGCCGCAGTAGGTTCATTGATAATTCTTGCAACGTTGAGTCCCGCGATTGTCCCCGCATCTTTTGTTGCTTGACGCTGTGCATCATTGAAATATGCTAAGAAAGAAAAGTAAGCTCAGTCTATATCGAGAACGAAAAAAGAAAATACCAGGTACGGTTACAACAGCATTTTTAATTTGCTTCCCGAGGTATCCCTCTGCCGTTTCTTTCATTTTAACAAGAACCATGGCTGAAATTTCTTCAGCTTGAAAGACCTTCTTCCCCTCCTTCAAGTCAACTTCGATGCAAGGTTTGCTCTCTTTGTTGACAACTTTGAAAGGGAACATTTTCAGATCGCGCTGAACATCTTTGTCAGAATATCTGGTCAAGTTAAAAGAAAAAGAATGAGTCAGCAAAAAGGAAAGAGATGTTTGAGTAGACTCTTACTTTCTCCCAATCAATCTTTTAGCGTCAAAAACGGTTCGTGTTGGATTGGAGGTGGCTTGATTTTTTGCAGCATCTCCGATCAGACGCTCAGTATCCGTAAATGCAACGTAAGATGGAGTAATCCTATTGCCTTGGTCATTTGCAATTATTTCAACTTTCCCGTTAACGTATGCTCCGACGCAAGAGTACGTGGTACCCAGATCGATTCCGATCACGGTACCGAGCTTTTCACCGGAGTCGTCGGCGAACGCTGATAATAAAAGCAGCACAAAAGAGACTGGAAACAAAATAAAAGTCAGCATTACTAAGAAGAATTGAATTGCCATAAACTATACCGAGTGTGAACTGAGTGAAACGCAACATTGTGAGTAAACGTGAGTGTTAAAGTGGCGAGTTGGGAGAAACTCCGACCAAAAAAATTTTCTTTTCAAGAGCGATAGAGCGTCGAATGAGCGAGTGAAACAATGACAGCCTGGGAACCAATCACTTTTCCGTAAAACAAAATTTAGGGTTTAGCGCACGTATCGATTTTTTTTACAAAATCTTTTTTGAAGCTTTCCCACGAGCCAGGCTAGACCAAAAGTGCCTTTGCGCTTCTGAAAAGGTGGAATAACGCCATATTCTTCTCGCAGGTTCTGTTGTATTAAGATAATCCCTGAGCGTAACCGGTGCTGAAAATATGCTTGCATCTGCTGGATTCAATACCGCTATTTCGAGTGCGAGGGTAATTCGCGCATTTCTTTTTTCTCCACTGTTCTTATGTGATTATTTTCGTATAGTTCAACCTTGCGCACTCGCGTCAATCGCGTACAAACGCTAGTTACAGGTAGGGCACTAGGAATATGTTTGCGAAATGCTAAAAATAATTCGAATGGTGTTCACAATTCCTCCCCCTTTCCTTTTGATAGAAGTCGCCCTTATGTTCAACCGTGTTTTTCTAAACTCTTTCTCGCAGAAACACTAGCAGGAAGTATAAACCAATTCAAGCAAGTGCTGATAAAGCCCAAGTTATAAAGCCCATTAATGGCGACCCATTCATCGGAATGCTGGAGACACCGGTTACGTCTGCTCCTATCGTATCCAACTTTTTATCGAATCTTCCAGCATACAGAACTGGGGTATCGCCATTATTAAGAGGAGTTGAAGTTGGCCTTGCGCACGGTTTCTTTGTAGCTGGACCTTTCATTAAACTTGGACCACTTCGAGCATCTGATGCCGCCGAAGTAGCTGGTTGCCTATCTGGTGCTGGTCTCATTCTTATTCTTACAGCGTGCTTAAGCATCTATGGTGCCACAGCTTTTCAACGTGATGATGTTGTCGGCGTGAAAACTTTGAGTGGACGAGCTATCAATCGTGATCCGTTGCAAACTTCTGACGGTTGGGCTTCCTTCACCTCAGGATGGCTTGTGGGGGGATTATCTGGCGTCGCATGGTGTTATATCCTGACCCAAGTGCTTCCGTATTACTCTTGATTTCAGTACTGAACCTTAGAAATGAGGTACTAGTTGTAAATATGTCCACCACTAGTATCATCATTCCTTTCAAACTACAAATATGTATATTCTTACATACCAATAATTTCCTATTTTCCCGGCAATGATAATATTGAGCTCTCGAAAGATCCTTTGATTTGAGTCTTTGGAAATCAATCGGAGCAGTGATATTGAGCATTTTCAAGCATTTTTCACAGAATAGCCACGTGCTCCTTGAAGTTCCTAAAACCAAGTAAGCGGGACAAAAAAAAGCAGGACAAAAGCGGGAAGAGCGAATAAATGCCGAGAGAGAACATGGTATGAACAAAAAAATGTTGGCATTTGGCGCCACCGCGGATCGAACGCGGGACCTTTAGATCTTCAGTCTAACGCTCTCCCAACTGAGCTATGGCACCGCTTTACAACTAGTGTTCTAGTTCGCATTCGGGTCGGAAGGCATATTTACAAAGTAAATACATCTTTTATTCTATAATTTAGGGTATTTTTTTGGTATCAGCTAACAAGCATTTCGCAAAAGATACGAGTATGCATTCATTAAACTTTTCGTCAATCGTTATCTCAAAAGTACTTATTTACCCGTTTTGATAATTTAAAGAACACATAAACACACAAACTGGAAAGTAGCAGTGCACATTCGTGCATACTACATGAGTGAAGCGGAAATACGTAAGTATATCATATTGAAGTTCCAAGAAGGGAACCGATCCTCACTTTCATACTTAATTTTTCGGTAATTGTTGTTCTCAGCTGAGCTCGAATAGTAAGCTTTGAACGGTCTTAAAAGTATATTCCTTCAGCATGACAAAAATTAAAGAAGCCCCTGTTTTTTATCCTACACGAAAGGATATGTTAGGCTCCTTCGAAAAGTACATAGGGAAAATAGAGTCCGAACTTGCACAGCACGGGATTGCAAGAATAGTTCCACCACGAAGTTGGCAACCACGGCAAAGTGGATACAAAAGCCTGCAATTTGTTTCGGAACAACCGATTAAACAGCATGTAGTAGGAAGCAAGGGCTTTTTTCGAACAGTTCTTGTAGAATGCAAGCCGACGTCGATTCAGAAAGAGTTTAAAGTTAGAGCAGGAGCAGCTGAAAATCAACCATCACAAGCAGCATTGAAAGATAACTCACTTTTAGAACGCGAGTTTTGGAAAAATATAACAACTTCTCCTCCTGTGTATTGCGCCGATATACCTGGAACACTGTTTGATAGAAATATAAAGGGATGGCAAATGTCAGATTTAAATACTATCTTAACACGTACTTTGAGGAAGAATGGTTCAAATATACCAGGTGTAAGTTCTGCATACCTATATTTTGGAATGTGGCGTTCTTTATTTGCGTGGCACACGGAAGATGCTGACCTTTACAGCTTGAACTATCTTCATTTTGGGGCACCAAAGTTTTGGTATTCAATTGCTCCATGTCATAGGGAACGTTTTGAAACATTATTACGTGGGAGATTCCCTGAACTATCTAGCTCATGCCCAGAATTTTTACGGCATAAGGAGTTTCTTGTGTCTCCTACGATTCTCCATCAGAATGGCATACCATTCTATCGATCCATGCAGTATCCGGGCGAATTTATCGTTACTTATCCGGGAAGCTATCATAGTGGATTTAATTGTGGATTTAATTGCGCAGAAAGTACGAATTTTGCTACTCGCGCATGGATACCTATCGGTAGAAGGGCAAATATTTGCAAATGTGTCAGTGATTCAGTTCGCATTGATATGTCTTTATTTAAGTTTGAGGACAGAAAAATCCCACAACAATCAGAAGAGCGTAAAACACGGTCTGGGAACCTGAATTATACTACGAAAAAAAAAAAACGAAAGAGTATCTCTTCGAATCATTCAACGAAACAATGTGTATCTACCATTAAGCTAAAGAAATCGATACTGAAAGGAGCTCTAAAAAGAGTGGCTTGCTCCAGGAAAAGACTCAGATACTCAAAATTGCTTGCGTTATTGGAGCAGGATCTAAGCCTTACTCCAGGATCTCTTAAGAATATGAAAGATGAGTTGATTGTTATAAAAGATTTATATCGCTGCTGATGTCCGGGGGAACCAAATAAATTTCTGTCTAGTTGCATGACTTGTGTTTATTATATTTGTTAATTAGAACAGAATTCATGTATTGGAAATCTATATATTATAACAAAAGTGAACATCGTAGCGATCACTTGGGGCAAACTTTGACAAATACTTAATGAAGTAAAAATCATGCTCTTTATTCTGAACGAGTGAAAGCGTATTAAATGATGCCTGTACTGATATTAATTGCTCTTCATTTGATGTTGTATCATACACCTCAGCAGTTGCGGCGATATCCTCAACTTCAGGTGAAGTTGGTATGAAGCACTCAAAGCCTCCAAAATTACCAGACATCCATGCACGATGCTCATTTATTGAATCCGCTTTAACAAAACATAACGTGGATTGAAGTTGAGAAACTTTCGAATCCGAATCATGGTGTGCGATCGTATAGTCCTGACCTCGCCTAAAATTTCGGACGGCAGATTTTGATTCAGAAACTATCTGACCTGTGACAGCAAGTAACCAGCGATTGTACGCACTTGATTTGAATAAAAACTCTTCAAGATCAAAAAAAGTTGAACACACCTCCACATCGTTGAGGAAGTATTTTCCTCTGTTTTCTAACTTCAAATAACGATGCTTGTGGGGAGGGCCAACAACTTTCCAGTTTCTTGTCGATTTCCTGCTACTTCCTGCACTTTTACCAGTCCTCATTTTCGCAAAGAGAAAAGCATTAATATTCTCAGATATGGCTGGTTTCAAAAAACATCGAAGTTGCACACACTTATCTGATAAAAAGTTCTTTCGAATGGCCGAAATATTTTCTTTTGTAAGATACTCTGCGCTAATCCATCCAGAAAGAAATGATATATCCTTTGAACTGAGTTCGTATATATTAGAAAGCTCATAAATTGATCTTGATATCCTATTTGTAGGATTGAAGATTTTGTCTGCTTTGTTACTCAACTGTTCTCTACTTGCATGCTTTGTCAGCATGAATTTAGAATCTGTAAGATGAAACCAACCAGAAATGCTAATACGAGGTTTGTTCTCTCCGAAAATTTCTTGAATTGCGTGGAAACTCTCTCCAGGTTTGACTTCAAAAAATACAAATTTATTCCAGTTTGGCAATATAAATTTACTAGGATATGTTCTTGGAAGTGGTTCGCCCTCTTCTTTATCAAATAACTCCAGCGCACCTCCATCTGTTTCTGTCCAAGTTTCTTCCGGATCTGTCAAGTACAAAATGAAAGAAATCGCTCTTGTACCAATCACATCATCATGGCAGAGAAGATGTCCACCCTGACAATAAATATTACACGAGCAATCAACTCTATCACTCAAAATACCACAACCAGATATATCACTAAGTAACTTACGAAATTCACTCGAATAGATTGATGAACGGAGTGCCAGTAGTTCCGGGGTTTGTTTGAGCTTACTAGAAAATCCACAAAGATCACATGTTTGATAAACTTTAAATAAATCTGTCTCTTTAAATGCTGCGTTCAACTGCTCTTTTACTTCCTTCAGAACGCCCCTTAATCGAAAGTCATTACAGGCAGGATAAATAGACAAATGACAGTATGGAAATGAACTTTGATACTTTTGTTTAAGATTTTTTCTAGCAACATGCTCGAATATGGAAGCTAAAAATATATTGTTGAACGCTCCCTCTTTAAGCCTCTTTTGATTGACGAAATCGTTCGAATTTCTAGCAGTCATCCTCGATTTTTGTAACCTGGAAGTTGAATTTGATAAATCACCAAAACGAGAACCGGGAGTAAATATTTTCTTTGAACACAAGTAGAAAAGAAGTTACATGTTGTATTAATGTACCGGGAAAAGCTCGATTCTTTCACTTTTCACACATTGCCGCGCTTTACATATTCCTTTGCTATTCTATCCTCTAATCAAGAAAGAAGAAACAAAGTGTTAAGTGAATGGCGTTTTCAAATTTCCTCGATTCCGTAAGGGCGGCTAGACTGGATGCCTGGGTCGAAGGGACGAAGGCCTGGTCTCCTCCTTTTTGGCAAACAGTCAAAGACTCAAAGAGTCAAAGTTTCTCACTTTCGTCTTGTTTTACGCGTATTCTCAGAAAAAGTTCGCGGCCACGAGTATAGTCGCGATACGCTACCATACACAAGAAGACTATACACAACAGAACCTTCAACAAAAGCTTATTGAAAGCATATACACACGGATACTGTGTGTAAATTTTTCATTACAAGGACAGGATATCAATCATAGGAAAATTTAGAGAATTGGAAAAAAACTCGCACTAGCTTTTCCTTCCTTTCGATTATCATTGATATTCGTATATTCAGGCGAGCTTTCTAATTACAAGATTCGTATTCTTCTGCCGCTGTTAGCACAAAGTCAGACTTCAGGGGACATCATTTTTTATTTTGTTCTTGTCTTCAATTACACTCCTCAAGAAATTAAGTTACTGACATTGAAATCGGCAATAGCCAAGGAGACAAATAAAAAAGTTAAAACGGTGAAACACATATAGCCTCCAATCACCGTATCCAGGAATACGATTAAACTCTCATAATAGAGCACGACAACCTGCGATAAGTTTGAATCAGATACCCTTGTTTTCCTATGATATCTAGCCATACACCAGCTCGTACAGCGAATCTCTTGAGAGTGATACTTGCTTTCTTTGGGAGCTATGCACACAGTATAAAAATGATAGTCCGGCCACACTCAGTAGAATGTTTCACAGAACACCCTGGCGAGTCGCATGACTTGGTGACGGGTTCTTTTTTTGTCGAAAGTTTGAATGGATTTAATGGGAAAGAATCGAGCTTTGATTTGACGGTCACGGATCCGCACTCAAAAGAGATTTACAACGCAATCGGTGAAACAGAACATAAGTTTGAGTATCAAGCAAATACAGCTGGTGTTTACACGGTATGTTTTACGAATATGGGAGATAGAAGTGAACAACTTACTTATTTTAGTCACACTGGGCATCATTGGGATCATGGAAAAGCCACGAAAAAACATTTAGACCCAGTTTTAGAGGCTCTTCAAAACTTAGATGCTCAAGTTGCACAAGTTTCGGAAGATTCGAAATACCACAAACATAGAGCAGTGCGCCACGCGCGTACAACCACCAGTACTCAAAGCAGAGTCAAGTTAATGGCATTACTAGAAAGTGCAGTTATGATTCTAGCTGCAGTTTTTCAGTTATTTTTTGTGAAACGACTTTTTAGAAAACGAGAAAGCTTTGATTATGGTAGAGTTGATCGTAATAGATATAGTATTTAATCTATTTAGTGGGCGAGCCGTTGAATTTCATTATCGCATTTTCTCATTTCTTTATTCAGGAAGTTCCTGGCAGAGAATATATGCCTTAAAGTTCTGACCTCCTGTAGTTCTCATAGTAATTGAATTCAGTAGTTTTATGTTCTTTAGTCCCAGGCGACACCATTCCTCAAAGCGGCGATAAGTCACTAAAAATTTAAAAGAGCTACTATTCAATCTTCCTGCAAGCGCACTCAGTGTACTTTCATTGAACACACGATCATACATATAAATATGAGAATAATTGAAACATTTCCATTTTGTTGCATCTGCATGAACCAAAACACAGCTCCGGAGCAACTCACGGGCACTTGAGTTAAGTAGATTATTCCTTTCCAAAAGAAGTTCATCTCGTATACTTGCAGCTAAAGAAGCTCTCGATTCAACATATTCGATCCCAACTGAATGCGAATATCTTCCTCCCAATTTTGCATGAAAAACTACTTTTCCGTAACCACTACCAATATCAATAAACGTATTCACTTGGGATTCGGGAGAAGGAGACTCCGAAGATGGCTTGGCTACACTTCTTCCTACATTTTTTTGGGGTGTTGATACTGCAAATGATGCAGGTGAATCCTTTCGATCAATACGAGCAAGGTAACAAAATAAACGTTCTATGGATCCCTCAGTCATTTCCCCATAACCCTCAGAAGCTGAGTTGTCTATCTCAGTACTTGATACTGATTGTGAACTTGAAGCAGCTTCTGAAATATTTAAACTCGGGTAAGAAGATTTCGTATAGTGTTGAACAGAGACTCTGTTTCGTGGTCCTGAGACACGCCAGTCGCTTGTGAGGCCCCAGTCCAAGTATGTTTTCTTATCAACAAATCGGTAAATATTCTGTCATTGCATGATAAATTTAGAATGGAAATTCAGATCAAAGGCGAATAGAGCGCGTACCTTAATTAAAGGATCTACAATTACTTTGGTAACTGGAGCATCAAGGAATTCGGAAAATGGTTTAATATACGAATTGGAAAGTAGTGTCAAGGGCTCCTCATCACAATCCCGTTTGATTCTCTTGGAGAATCCCTTTATGCTGTGCGTATACTGTTCAAAGCTCAAATTAGAGTGGGCACGCTTCCGTAGTCCTTTCATTTTGGGTCTGTATCGTATCTGTGCCGATCTACCTTTTTTTGGCGGGAAAGTTTTTGAAGAATTAGTAACCCGAAGCCCTAAATTAATTTGTAAAACAAGGAGGCAGAAGTGGCACTTTTGAAAAAGAAATCAATTCAACTGGAATTCATACATTGTTCAAACATTACATTTCCGTACATTTGTACGTCTATCGTCTTCTTAGGACTAACTTCCACAAAGTAATAATGTTTCGTCGCGCTAGTTACTTAGCCTCCTCAGCGCTTACTCAAGCGAGCAAATATAATTCCGCACCCGCCGTTATTGGTAATGTAGCCACCAACCTTACTTTTGCGCAGTCCACATTTGGTCGCCCGGTAATATGTCGCAAATTTTCTGCGGCGTCAACTTCGGTGAACGGCCGTGTCACCCAAGTTATTGGAGCGGTTGTCGATGTACAGTTTGACGGTGATCTCCCTCCGATCCTGAGCGCGCTTGAAGTCGAAGGACACGAAATTCGATTAGTTCTCGAAGTAGCGCAGCACCTCGGAGAAAATACAGTTCGTACCATTGCGATGGATACAACGGAGGGTCTTGTGCGTGGTCAGAGTGTTTTGAGTACCGGTAGTCCGATTCAGGTATGCCTTATGAGATTGAGTAACTTTGGTGAGCTTACGATATATATATTTTTAGATTCCCGTTGGAAGACCGACTTTGGGACGGATCATGAATGTGATCGGAGAACCAATTGACGAGTGTGGACCCATTGGTAAGACGATGAGTATCTATTCAAACTACCTCTAAATCATCGATATACTCATTAGATTCACAATCAACGCTCGGAATTCATCGCGAAGCTCCCCCTTTCGTGGATCAAAGTACTGAGATGGAAATGTTGACAACTGGAATCAAGGTATTGTTTTAAAACTTTTTGCGCAATTATAAAGTTAACACCCCTCTTCAGGTTGTAGATCTATTAGCGCCATATCAGAAAGGAGGGAAAATTGGTTTGTTCGGAGGAGCCGGTGTCGGCAAAACAGTTTTTATCATGGAACTCATTAATAATATTGCCAAGGGCCACGGTGCGTTCAACTTTTCTTGACAACGACTTTCGTATAACTTTTGTTACTCAGGTGGTTTCTCTGTTTTTGCTGGAGTTGGCGAACGCACGCGAGAAGGAAACGATCTTTACCACGAAATGATCGAAGGAGGTGTCATAAAGCTCGGTAACGAAGCAAGTGATTCCAAGTGTACTTTAGTATATGGTCAAATGAACGAACCGCCAGGTGCAAGAGCTAGAGTTGGGCTCACAGGTCTTACTGTCGCAGAATATTTTCGGGATTTTGAAGGGCAAGATGTCTTACTCTTTGTGGATAACATCTTTCGGTTCACTCAGGCTAACTCAGAAGTGTCTGCATTGTTAGGACGTATTCCATCTGCTGTAGGTTATCAACCAACTCTTGCCACCGATCTTGGTGGATTACAAGAAAGGATTACGACGACCATGAAGGGGTCGATTACTTCAGTACAGGCTATTTACGTCCCTGCTGACGATCTCACAGATCCTGCTCCTGCCACTACTTTTGCACACTTAGATGCGACGACAGTTCTCTCAAGATCCATTGCGGAGATAGGCATCTATCCAGCAGTTGACCCGCTTGATTCTACCTCCAGAATGCTCTCTCCCCTGTCTCTTGGTGAAGAGCATTACGATACTGCGCGTGGGGTTCAAAAAGTTCTTCAAGACTACAAAAATTTACAGGATATCATTGCTATTCTAGGTATGGATGAACTTTCTGAGGATGATAAAATGACAGTTTCGCGAGCGAGAAAAGTTATGCGATTTTTATCTCAACCATTTCATGTTGCTGAAGTTTTCACTGGAAGTCCCGGAAAGTATGTTGAGTTGAAAGATACTGTCTCTGGCTTTAAAGGATTACTAGAAGGTCAGTACGATGATCTTCCTGAAATGGCTTTTTACATGGTTGGGGACATCAACGAAGCAATTGCAAAAGCTGACGAGTTGGCGAAGCAAGTGGCTTAGTTTCATGTTTCAAAATGTTCTTAATGAATTTTTACCTGGAATACTTGAATAATAATTAGTATACTACCGTATGATCAAGTAAATTCGCTAATCATCATTCAAATACTAACTAGGATAACTCTTCATCTCAACTTCCTCTTCTCCAAGGCGATGTGCTTCGTATAGTAGAACTGACCAAATAATACCAAAAGACTGAGCATATAAACAAATAATAATCTTGATATCCACTTAGGGTAAGGCGAATACGCGGAGCAATACATGGCTTGAAGAAGGTTCAGTACAAATTGAAGTATTTGTAGCTGTGTTAAATATTTTCCCCACCATAAATATTTTTTCCTCACATGCTTATTCTTTCCCAACAGAGCAGCAGATAAGTAATAAGTATACATACAAACATGAACCCAAGAATTCAAGGCAGCACTAAAGTAAGCATCGCCACCTGGAGCTTTTCTTGTTATCATCCACCATATGAATGAAATTGTGGCATGATGGTAAACATGTAGAAAAGAAATTTGCTTGATGTTTCCTTTCAAAAGCATGATAAAGGTATCAACAAACTCGTATATCTTGCTGATATAAAAAATGTATATATATTTTGCCATCTCCACTTCGCTCTGCTTGTATTCATTGCCCCACAGGTGATACTTATTTTTCCTGGCCTCTAAGATACATCCACAGCACATGTATAGACTCAATAAAATTAGGAAAATATTGTGAATAATTACGAAGAAGTGCACCCAACCCGGACTTCCGTTCTGCAAGTCTTGTTTTCTCTGAGTTCTCCTTATCCGAGCGCGACCAAATCCAATGATAACAATGTAAAATAAAAGGTTTGAGATCAAGAATGTAGGACTTTCCACGGCTATATAGTCTTTTGTTGCGGGACTGATTGGATCCACATCCCAACCTATACTTTTCAGTGTATACAAAATATTTCTCGATACAAGTAAGTCCCACTGTCTCCAAATCTCAGAAACTCTAATAAAGATCGGCGAAAGCATAGACATTCTTGTTTTCATGTGAGCCGTAATCCAAGAATTATATTATTTAGAAGTTCACGAAGTCGAAGTGGATAAGAATCTACTGAGAACGATAGCTGGGTTGAAGAAGAGTGTCGGGTTGTCGGCAGACCCCCTGAGTTAGGATTCACCACAAAAAACACAAAAAGTCCTCCACACCTTAAATTCAAGTTTCTCTCTTTTTTTCATTTCATATTTCATAGATAGATGAGTGAACAAATTTTCTTGTCTTTTCAGATTGGTAAACATTCAAAGAAAGAGAGACACTAGCTGACAGTACGTAAATACAAGGAGTTGATGAGAGCCGCCGTCTATAATAATGCGAGCGCAAACTTCTCCTGCCGCAGAAATTTTGCGCCCACTATCCTGAATAGTTATAATAATAAAAAAAATTCTACAAGCTCTCTATTTTACAAGCGCAAGACATTATCTCCTAATGCGAGCCAAAAAGATAGTATGCGCACAGTTGAAAACATTCATGGATGCAGGATTAATCAGTTAGATCCCTCCAATTTTCGTCTCGAGTTCTTAGCGAGCTTTGAAGGTTCTTCTCACAGTGTCTGGTACGATCTCATCTGTTTTACATGACTTTACTGAAGTTTCATGCAGGGTACCTTCTAAGAATGTTGCAGAAGATATTCGTAGGAAATTTAGCAGAGAATGGTGGGCACTTTGCCGGGAAGAGGTATATCGAAATACTTTTTATTTGCTTCAAGTAATAATCATGCGAAGAAGAAATCTCCGAATTTTTCAGCTTTAATGGAGGGCAGTGGAGAGGTCCTTGTCAAAGCCCGTGATATGAAAAATAGGAGGTGAATCCTTACTAAAAACATAACTCATTTTTCTCTATTTCTAACTGGAACCATCATAATAGCCCTTTGCACTATGCGTGTGGTATTGGTAATTTAACGAACGTGGAAAGCCTGCTAGCAAATGAAGCGGAAGTTGATGCGCATGTAATTTTTAAAACTTATTATACTATTCATAGTCAATTCAGTCTAAAACAGGATTGTGAAGGCTATACTTCCCTCCATATTGCTGCGGGATATTTGAATACTGAAACTGTTGAAATACTTCTCAGAGCAGGGGCAGATCCAGAGGTTGAAGATGATTCAGGGCGATCTGTGAGATATCTATTTTCATCCTAAAGGAGCCCTATCTAAAAACTGACATAGGCTCTCAACTTAGTTGAAACACTGAAAGCGGCCACCCCAGCTTCAACAACTACTTACACAAAGCGCTCAAGGCTGGAAACGCTCTCCACCCTGCTACGAAATTATACATTTGAAGAGGTAGTGCCTTCTAACATAATCGACTCTAGAATTTCGGATAACGGAGGAGTTGAATATCTTGTTGAATGGATGGATGGTAATCATTTTTTATTCATTCAAATATCATTTTAAGGTTGATTTTCGTTCTCAAGGATACCAAGAAAGTTGGGTCAGTGAACTTGATGTTTCAGATGATCTTATTAGAGACTACAATGACGGCTTCGAATTTGCAAACTGTAAGAAAATATTTTGCTCGGGCAAACGAAATGAACTCTTAGTTCAGGTAAGTCTATGGTACTATGCTTCTCTAAACAAATTATAACGAAGTTCTTGTAGTGGAAGGACACTATCCCTCCAACATGGGAACCAAAAATGAATGTTCAAGTAGCTGAGAAAGTATGATCAAAATTTAAGTTTATGCACATGAATATTCAATGTATCATGCGCTGAGAATGAATCCAAAATAGCAGAGGATATTTCCAGAACCCACCATAAAATAGGGATTATCAGTTTACGAACTGTTCATGTTCAAATGATATAGATTGCATACTTTATTTATTTCAGAACAGAGCCTGATGTTGTGAACCTTTTAATTCGAAACAAGCACTAAAATGTATCATATAAAGCGTTACAGTATAATCAATCGCTATACATGAGGCTGAAACGATAATTTTGGAGTAATCTTCTCGTCCATGAAAACTTCTCGTCTAAAGATATGAACATTAATGTAGATATGTGCCTGTAGGTGTGTATACATATCTGTTTGTATCACTACCGCAACTTTTAACTTTTTGTGGCTTGATTGAGTTCTTTAAAGGATTTCTTTAAATTTTTCTTAGCCAATCGTGCAACTCTTCTTCCTTCTTTCACAGCATGTTTTCTCTCTAACTTTTCAGATCTATCTTCACCCTTCCTTCTAATATTCCATCTCCAGTTCTCAGGAATGGCTGTGTTGAAAAGAAAGACATCATTCTGAGTAGATTGTTCCTTAATGCTTACACTCGGGTGAGTCTTTATGTTATCATCTTTAATAATTGAAGGTGAGTTCAAAAAAGTTTCCTTCAACATATGCAGGTTTTCCTCGCCAAGTCTTGTTTTATCGTACTTCACTTCGGGCGACTTTAAATCGACTGTTGAAATTATTTCTTCGGTAATCATTTTCGAAATAGTTTTAAGGACTTGGGTTTGACCACTATTTGCTTGAACATTTTTTGCTGTTCTTCTCGATTCCTCGCTATGAACTCTGCCACTTGGGAGTAACATACAATTGTCATCATTTTCATCCTTGTTTAGCGAGGCTGTTCGATCTAATTGAAATGTGCACGTTGATGACATTGAAATTCTTTCTGACAGAAGGATTGGCTTATCTGTAACGTCAGAAAGCACTTTTTCTCCTTGCATAGCTTCCAAGAAGAAGGTATCTTCTAAATCTCCTGTTTCTTGTTCCCCTCCATCACTTAGTTCTATTGTCTCAATAGTTTCTATAACTTCTAAAATTTCACTTTCCATACAGCGATCTGTAAATATATGTGGATTTGAAACATCGTGCGAAGCATTCGACGAAAGGGATTGCTTTCTTGTAGAGATAGGACTAACTTTGACGAGAGAGTCTAACTCAACTGAGCGTAAATGTTGAGTGTAATCATATCCGTCATCAAACAAGCACAAATCTAATATCTCCTTCCGGTTTTGTTGCTCTGGAATCGGCCCAGAACTTTCCGAAACGGTTTTTCTTGCACCAGTTTCGCTACCATTTTCTTCAGGTTTCTGGATACTACCTTGGCTAGCATATTTTTCATCAATAAAGTCATTATGGCCAGCAGAAATTGAATACGTATTTGAGTGTTTCTTTTGAATAAAAGGTGTTTTCTTTCTCGGCATTTTAGAAGCCAAAGGGAATCCACAACAAGGGAGACAATCAAATTTGATTACGCACCTTCCTGACTCGAATAGTATAACAGTATACCGAAGTACGATTCAAGTGCTTGTTGCATTCCCTCCCTCTCCTTTATTAGAGAAAATATCGGGACGTCAAGAAGGGGTTTGGATTGCCTAGGAGTAGGTTACTCCGCTTTCAAGAATTTTTTTATATATGATTATGCTCTTCAATGTAATGAAACAAGTACACCACAATTCACTATCATGAAAACTTTGCGAGGTTTGCTTTCATTTATCTACTTCTTTCTTTGGTTGCATGCGTGCAACTTACTCGTCTCATGCTTCTTTGAATTTTCAGAACTTACGTCTTCTTACGAGTCCCGGAAAAAACAGTGAGGTATACCCTGCCACTCCAACTTGCTGCGGGCTGCCGTTAAAACAGTAAACCAGGCTACCAGGGCTGGAAGCGCACTGCTGAACCAAAAAAAAGAGAGAGCTTCAAACTTATAAAATTGGGGCACTCAGCTGGCGAGCTGGGTGAGCAGGGTGTTAGCGCTTCTCACGACACCGTTTTCACAGGGGACACGTTACACAAAAAAAGGGAAAAAAGGAACAGGAACTGATAACCCACAGTATTCTCCAATCGTGAGCCTCCTGAAGATCTGAATCTAAAAAAATATATAGAGAAAAAAGGGTGACTTCGACAAAACTGCACCAGGTATATACGAGGTTCTAATGCTATGTGTTACAAAGCTTCTTTAGAAGCAGCAGATTACCGCTACCATCACACTTGTACGTCTTTGCTAATAATAACTTCTCCTCGTCCCCTACAACTCGCAGCAATAGAGGAACAATTTCCAGTATAATTAATACAATAGAACTCAAAGTTGCAAAATGAATGCACAAGACAGAAAATGTCAGACGAATTGACGAACCTCGAATTGAAACCTGAAGTACTCTTAAGCTCAATACAAGGGGAAATTAATTAACTTTAGAAACTACAATGTTGTGTCAGTCCGGTTATAAAATATATCCTCTTCTAAATTTTTTATGGTGCTTCGTTCGGTTCATCTTGGTTTTCACATTCATCATTCGAGCAGACTCCAGAATGTGGCTCGGTCTTATTTCGTCTAACTGACTAAAACCTTGCTCTTCAACTATTAAACGGGACTTTTCTGTCAACTCTCCAATAAACATTTTCACAACGGAGCTCAAAATTATTAAACCATTCGGATTCAGAGACACGCCGGTCAAACTATAAAATAATTTTTTCAATGCGGGTTTACCAATATGAGAACGCCTGTAGCATTCGTAGCGCTCCATTTGAGCTGTAGAAAAGTGGAATGTCATTTGTAATACCTCCCTCAAAACAAGCCTGATACAAAACAACGGGAAATAAGATATATGATATAGGCCTTAATACTGCTGAGCGGTCAGAGGTGGCAGGCTGCGCGGTATCACTTAGACACAAAATCTCTATTGCTAGAATGACGAAATTTTCCATTTTTTTGAAAAATCTGAAATCTGCACTGCGACTCTGCGAGACTGCCTCTCTGCCAGCTGCCAGACTGCGTGATTCATTGAAATGTGATAAATACTTATAGGCGAGAATGAAAACAAAGTCGAGAATACACGAATTTTTAACTTTATTTCAAAAGACCGCAGAGTATTGTGTGTGTTTTCACACTTGCACCTTTGCTCATCACCTTACAAGAAACTAAAAGGAGCCTAGCTACGACATCACATGCCAATACTATAATCTACTCGTCAAGCGGTTTACTATTCCACTAAACGCAAGGGGGAAAAACTTCAGTACGTCTGGAGACGATATCTCACGTTCATTTTTTTCATTTGAACGCACAGAGTAATGGAGGGTTGTGCTGCTGGAGACGATGAAATTGATATTACTGTCATCGAGAACGCGTTCAGGATTTATAATCAAGAGAAATTACTCCTGGGTTCTTATCTCTATTCTTCATTCTCTAAACCACTTCCGCTTTATCCTGAGCCGGATATAAACAAAAGCCATTGGGATCACGTCCGAGAAGAAATGCGTTGGCTAGCGGGTGATTACATACGAGAGAGGAAGTGGAGGTATATGCTTCCTCAAAAGTGCACCCTATAATCGATAATCTAATTTTCAATCAGGCAAAAAACCGCGCGAAAATTTATTTTCGACTCGAATAAATCAAGGATGGAAAACGTTCACAACACAGAGCAGCACGGCAAGACTTCCAAAAAAGACGTGGCAGGAGGGATATCAGGCGAAGTCCTTTCATACTGGAAAAAAATTCATAAAGTATTCTAAACTATATGTGAAGTTGTTGCAAGTTTCACTAACACACGTTCTCATAGGTTGTCGAGTGGCGGCGAAAGAATTTAACGGAAATAATGCAGAGAAGGGAATTGGACAAACAACTCGGTAATTCGTACTTTTTTGAAAAGATTATTTGTCTTTATTTCCGGTTCTCATCTAGACGCACTTCTTTTTCAAACAGAGAAATATTCTAGAATGTTATCAGGAAAACTGAACGAATTCAAAGACTCCCGTGGATCCGAACACCAAAACAATTTCAAGCAGCTTCAAGTAGGAAAAGATGACGAAAATTTTAGCGATTCTGCAAGTTATCATCCCACAGATTCGGAGACATCTGATGATGAAGAATACATGAGAGAGGAAATGGCATACGATCGTAAAAATGACCTTGACTACATGGCAGAAGTTCGAGATCTTCAATTTGATGCTCACATTCCGATTGAAAAGCTTTTAAGACTTCACAGTGAAATACAGGTACACTCAAACGTATGCAAAGAAGAAAATACAAACTCACTTCTCGCTGAATTCATATCTTCCGGAGACAAGATTGATTGCTTTAATTCGTATTTTAGTCTTTCTCCTTTCCTTCTAAAACATTCGTTACGGGAATACCAGGAAACTGGGCTCAAATGGTTGGCAAGTTGCTATGAAAACTCCATGAATGGAATACTAGCTGATGAGATGGGTCTTGGCAAAACCATTCAAACAATTAGCCTTCTTGCATATCTTGCTTGTAATCGTGGATCATGGGGACCTCATTTAATTATCGTTCCGACTTCTGTGATATTGAACTGGGAAGTTGAGTTCAAAAAATGGTGTCCAGCATTTAAGATATTGACTTATTTCGGATCACAGAAAGAACGGAAGATGAAGCGTTGTGGGTGGAGTAAACCAAACAGTTTTCACATCTGTATTACAACTTACAGATTGGTCGTACAAGATCAAATTATATTTCGCCGAAAAAAATGGGGCTACATGATTTTAGATGAGGCACATCTCATAAAAAATTGGAGATCACAACGCTGGCAAACACTTTTACATTTTAATAGCAATCGAAGACTACTTTTGACTGGGACTCCGCTACAGAATAATCTTATGGAATTATGGTCACTTATGCACTTTTTGATGCCGACTTTATTCCAATCACATTCCGAATTCAAGAGCTGGTTTTCGAATCCCCTGATGGAAATGGTAGATGACGGTGATTTAGTTGATCAAAATGTGATAGCTCGCTTGCATGATGTGCTTCGACCATTTATTTTGAGGAGATTGAAGAAAGATGTGGAAAGAAATCTTCCAGAGAAAAAGGAACATGTAATTAACTGTCAACTTTCAAGACGTCAAAGAAGACTTTATGAAGAATATATTTCATCATCTGATACATCTACTATTCTTAGTTCTGGTAATCTGCTTGGAGTCATAAACTGTTTAATGCAGCTTAGAAAAGTATGCAATCATCCAGATCTATTTGCAGGCCGCGCTATTATAAGCTCTTTCGATCTACTTCCTTGTATTTACCTGAGTGTTCCTGCGTTACTTTGCTCCTTATTAAATAGAGATAGTGCAAGAATAGAGTACCTTAACAACTTTGATTGTTTTGGGTATATTAGTACAATAGAACATTCTCATTCCAAGGATCTTAAGAATGTGACCCAGAGCGAATGTATTTCAAAGAGTGAAAAGGAAAAACCGATGAAAGGTGTTTCTTCGATGACTAAATGCGTGTTGGAAAATATTGTGAATAATGCCTGTCTGGAGGACAGGAAAGGATTGGAAGTACACTCCCATGATGAATCTTTAATATGTCGCGTCATGAAAAAATATCCTCTCATCTCCATGCGTGCATTCTTTTGTGCAAAAAATGAAGCAATTGTCTGTCATGATACTGCCAATTTGATTTCCTCCATCCACAAACGAGCTGTATGGATTGAAGAAAATTTTTGTCACTTTTTTTGTGTTATCCCGCATGTTCGGGCATCAACACCCAAAGTCTTTACTGGATCAAACTGTGGATTTTTTAGCCAATCTTTGCGAAACAGATATCTTTGTGATGTCTTGTCCTATTTTGCGGGAAAATTTCGATATATTGTGGTGCGACAGCAACTATTCTTCCATGATAAACGATTGATACAATATGACTGTGGTAAATTGCAGAAACTTGCGCACCTGTTGAGAGCGCTCCGGATTGGCGGACATAAAGTTCTAATTTTTACACAGATGACAAAGATGCTAGATATTTTAGAATCATTCCTGAATTTATATGGATATTCATACTGTAGACTTGACGGAAGTACGAAACCAGAGCAACGTCAACTTCTTGTTCAAAGGTTTAACACGGACGCAAGACTTTTTGTGTTTATTTTATCCACACGATCCGGAGGCTTCGGCATCAATCTTACGGGGGCGGACACTGTAATATTCTACGATACTGATTGGAATCCTGCTATAGATAGTCAAGCTCAGGATAGATGCCATAGAATAGGACAAAAAAGAGAGGTGAACATATATCGTCTCATTTGTGAAGGAACCGTAGAGGAGAACATAATGAAAAAGGCAATGCGAAAACGTGAACTTGATCGTGTTGCAATACAATCAGCAATGTTTGATAATTTCAATGGCAAAAAAGGTATGAGATTTTTAATCAATATATATTTTCGAATCTATATAAAAGCTTTTATAGAGTCCGTGGTAGCGAGAGAAAATACAGGGTTATCTGAGGTTAGATTAGGAGTTAAAGCGAACGAGGTTTTATTTCATGTTTCATTTCATTATTGGAGTATATAATATCTTTGAACAGGATTTTCGAGTAGATTGCAAAGTCCCTTTCATGGGAGAGCAATTAAAGCTCATAGACACATATGCCCTGGTGAGTGAATTAGTAGTAATATTCATAGTATTTATATATTTTCCCTAGTCTTTTCTTGAGTACAATAATGATGGCTTTCCTGGTAAATATATTAGTGAAGACAACACTAAGGATGACACACAGTTGGCACAATTAAAATCAGCAGAGGAAGATAAAATGGATGAAACAGATATTCACGACGAAGTTCAGCTTTGTGTAAGGGATTGGGTTGAAGAGGAAGCTCTCACTATCTACAAACAACATTGAGAACTCTTCTCATAGCTGTACAACAACTCACAAGTGTAAAAGGATCTGAAGATAAAGTGTGTGTGTGTATGTGTGTGTGTGTGTGTGTGGTACAAAGCTTGTCATAATCAATCTATAATTCTATTCTAAGTTCGCTTGATAAAATCACGCCAGGCAAGTTTTGTTTCGCTAGCATATTTTTCACTCATATTTTTTGCAAGATCTAAACTTTCTTCCGTATCTATATTAACTGGGCAAAAAGAGTAGCAGTACCAAAATTGCAATCGAAATACCAAAGGTAATAACGGGCTCAATACCGTATCAACAAATCGCCGATATGGAAGTAGTGGTGTTAAAATTTTGATTGCTTCACTATTGAGCCTACCCAAACCTTGAATCGCTGCCGTTCGAACTATTCTTTTTCTATAAAATCTTTTTAGCAAATGTGGTATTTCCTGTCGACTTTTGATATCTTTTAATAGTAGAGATAAAACATAACCATCTTCAAATGCAAGGCCACATCCTTGGCCAATATTTGGCATTGTTGCGTGGCATGAATCCCCTAACAACGTGATGCAATCCTTAGACCAGTCTTTAAATATACTTGGTGCCCTATCCCATAGATCTCTCTGAAGAATTTCTTCAGAACTTGTCGCACTAATTAGATCACGTACAGTGGGGTTCCAATCTTTAAATACCTCTAGTAAATATTCCTTTGATCTATCGACATCATCTGTACCAGCATCTGATTTAATGAAAGCATACCACTGAATTCTGCCTTGTTTATCTGGGCAGGCTACGAAATAGTTATCAGGACCTATATATGCGCAATACCCTATTTTTAGAAATTCGATCGAAGCAAAAAGAGGAAGGCCACTAAATAATTTGAACCCAGTGAAGCTTGCGGTACTTGAAGCAAATTCGGAACCGAATGATTCATCAAATAAAATTGAACGTGTCTGACTCCAGATACCGTCAGCTCCAATGAGAATATCCCCTACCAAGTGAGTTTCGTCATCAAGATGGACAATCACCTCTCCTGAGGAGTTTATTTCGTACGACTTCAACGTTGAAGACATGCGCAATATGTTTTCTTTCCCTGATACTTCGGCTAATTCTTTCAACAACTCGAGCTGTAAGTCAGAACGATCGATGCACACTGAAAACGGCAGTCGTAAATCAGAGGGCAGTTCGTTGATAGCTTCAAATTTAAACATCCATTCGGAAGTCAAACCATCACGTATTCCACTTTCTGTTCCCCAAAACGGTCGAGCTACGTTATTAATATTTTCATAGAGATTTTCACTGACAATTTTCACTGTTCCAATACCATTCGAGGCGAGTTGAATAGGTCCACCAAAAGGTCTATACCTAGCTGTTTTCTCTATGATCGTAACGTTCAGCCCCGCTTTCAAAAAACATATTGCTGCAAATAACCCCCCAAGACCGCCGCCCGCGATGATTATTCTCAAAGGGTTTTCTTTGTCTACGCCTGAGCTAAGAGAATTTACTTGCAGATAGTGACATCTGTTTGAAGGTCTAATTCCAGCGTAAGTTTTGAAGGGCTTGGCTTTCCCAGGTAAAAATTGTTGTAGGGGTGCAGGCATTTTTTCAAACGTTATTTTATCAGCTTTCTAGCTTCAGTCGAGTAGAGGAGAGATGGTGGAGGCACGGAGCACAGGCGGCGAACTGTATCTCCTTGTATCGTGTACCTGAATTACTATTTTTAAGCTTTATCGGGCTGTATATACCACAGTCACCTACTTGCCTATACACGTCACACCTACTGTTGGTATGGCATAGCTTTTTTGTTGTATACGGAGAGTATCAGTACCTCACAGCAGTATATACCACACTTACCACAGTATCACACTGTTTTAAGTACAAGGTACAGTTTTTATTTGTAATTTTTTATTTGAGGTTTTGAAGAAGGATCTTTGCCTTGTGCTTCAATGTTGAGACAGGATTTGATTAAAGTGCTTATTTGAAGAGCGCGTTGCAGAGCTAAAGCGTCATATACGCAAGCTCTTTGAAGAAAAAAGGAAGTGCAAGGAAGGATACGTCGTGTAGGGCATACAAGGAAGCATAAAATTTCCTCCTTTTTCTTCTCAAAAGCTACAAGCGCCTTCCTCTGCGTCCACCCTTTCTACGTGTACTATCGGTAGGAATAGGCGTGACATCTTCTATTCTTCCGATCTTTAATCCTGAGCGCGAAAGGGCTCTGAGCGCTGATTGACCGCCTGGTCCTGGACTCTTTGTTTTGTTTCCACCCGTTGCTCTCATTTTAATATGTAAAGCAGTCAACCCCAGTTCCTAAAAAGCAAATGAGTAAAATATGTATAAATAGCATAAAAACTGTAAGTACCTTGCATCTAACAGCTACATCTTGCGCAGCAAGCATAGCAGCATATGGCGAGGACTCATCCCTATCGGCTTTCACTTTCATGCCACCAGTAACTCGGCAAATTGTTTCTTTTCCAGACAAGTCAGTAACATGCTGCAAGAATGGAGAATTAGGGCTTTAAATCTACATCCAAGCAACTGGAAAGGTATTCGAAATTATGACTTACCACGAATGTATCATTAAATGAGGCGAAAATGTGGGCCACGCCGAAAACGTTCTCACCCTCTCTTGCTTGGGGTCCAGCTCCCGGGGGCGCTATCAAGGATGCCTATTAAAATGTGTTGAGTTGCTTGGAGGGGAATTTTCTTTTGATAGCGCTTATCACGAATCGAAATTATGATAGATATCGAGACTCAGACTTACCATACTATGCTTTCAAATTGTTGTGTTAGTGAACGGATCCTAAAAGTTTGGAAGCGCGGATCACTGTTATATGAGCGATTGTGGGGATCCTGCGAGCGCTTTTTTTAAAGTTATTCTTGGGATGTGTGTGGGATTCTCAAACCTTAAATAAATAAATATGAGACGGAAAAGGTGTCCCGCTTCCTCATAAGAGCTACGAAAATTAACAAAGGATTTTATTAGAAGCACGCTTACAACTTCAAAATGGTATGTCTCCGGGATAATCATCATTGATTATGCTAGGCTCTACGGAAGTATTTCGATCTTCAAAAATTGCGCACAAGCTCGCATCTACTCTTTTACGCTTCTTTTTTCTCGAATCTTACGCGTGTTTCTCTGTTTGATCGATTCAAATATAGAGTCATTTACTGGCGAACTTTTGTCTAAGTGTATCTAACAACAAGTTAATTTTACCACAGTCTAGTAAATTTTGGGGTGGAGGCAGTGACTCAAGTGATGACGATTCTTCGAACAGTTCCAGTTATTCCTCCTCTTCAAACGATTCTTCACAAGAGAGCAGTGATAATGGCCCTTCTAAGTAAGATTGCGTATATTATCGATATTTTGTCTCACTATTCGGTCAGGTATTTACAAGATGACTCGTCTGAGAGTTCCGAAGATGAGCGCAGGTTTATACGAAGTACTAAGGTGATAAGTTGAAGTTGTTGCAGGACAGTTGTATCTCACTAAAGATTTAAATAGGACAAGCGCTATGCAGATATGCGAAAGCTTTCAGAAAGCATAATTGAGAAATTAAATCATGGCGACTGGGTCTCAATTGTAGTTTTATACGAGAATTTTAACAAACAGCTAGAGAAAACACGACGTATTGGAGCTTCGGCTAGAGTTCCCAAATTCTACTACAGGACTTTAGGGACTCTCGAGGAGAATATTATAGTGGCACATGAAAATAACGTTGCGAAGAGCATGTCATCTTCCAACGCAAAGGCATTTACTTCACTGCGTCAACGTCTTAAAAAATATTTGAAACACATAGACTCCGAGATGTGCCAATTTCGTACTTCTCCAGATAGTTCAGAGGAAGAGTTACACTCAGAGGCCTTAGGCCGGACTGAAAAAAATTTAGAGCGCGAAGCTTCTGAAAAAAAGGTTGACTTTTTCAAGGCCGATGCGAAAGATATAAGCTTTGAGATGGTAGATGAAAAGATGAAAGAAATTGTATTGTTGCGAGGAAAGAAGGGTACAAATCGTAGCGAGGCTGTTGAGATGTTAACTAAACTGATATCATATGCAAAATGTATACCACAGGAGGTTGAAATACTTATGAATACAGTAAGTGCTCAGTTTGATATAGCTGGAAGTATGGCGGTGCACATGGCAGTACCAGTATGGAAAGATTGTGTAAAAAATGTCCTTAGGATTGTTGCATTACTCCGAGACAGTCCACAAATTAGTCTTGCAGATCACACCGATGTTGATTGTAGGCCATCAGGAGATGAAATTATCAAAGGTGCACCCATTATTTTTCAAGGATCAATTTGTGGTTATACTGAGCGTCTCGATGATGAATTTTTTAAATCGCTTCAATGCATAGACCCGCACTCAAAAGAGTACGTATCTCGACTGAAAGATGAAAGTCTGCTGTTAGCTTTGATTGATAATGTCATGAAGTTCTCTCAAGGCAGTGATGACATTTCTTCTGTGGTCAAAATGAACCTCAGATACTTGGAGCATGTTTACTACAAGCCCGATGAAGTCTATGAGACTATATGTAGTTTGATTCCCTCCGAAAGTCAACTTCCACTTTCACAAGAAGAATCAGTAGTTTCGAACTATTGCAAGAGTAATGAGCCTCATAAGAGTAAGCGCACGATGAAGATTTATGCACTTACTAGTTTCTTGTTGAAGCATGGAGATGAACGAGCCAGGGCTCGCGCTATATTGTGTGAAATCTTCAATGAAGCTTCTGTTGGGAACTTTTCAAATGCTCATGATAAATTACTTATGTCTCAGCTTCAAGGTAGTATATCTCATGCAGATATAAGCACTCAAATATTGTTCAATCGAACTATGGCACAGTTGGGTATTTCCGCGTTTTGTAAGGGCCATTTCTCTGCTTCTCATGCTTGCTTGAATGAACTCTTTTCGGGGGGGAAGGTCAGAGAACTTCTAGCGCAAGGGCTCAACTTGAACCGCTTTCATGATAGAACCATTGAGCAAGAAAAGATCGAAAAAAGAAGACAGTTACCTTTTCACATGCATTTAAATCTCGAGCTATTGGAGAGTATTTTTCTGGTATGTTGCATATTCATTGAAGTTCCAAAACTGACTGGAAGCAAAATTTATCTTGGTCGGATACATAGCAAGTCTTTCACACGGCTAATTGATATTTATGAGCAGCAAACTTTCAACGGACCGGCCGAAAACGTGCGTGAAACGCTGATGTCGGCAACATCATCACTTGTAATTGGAGATTGGCGGCAAGCAATGAAGTTAATTTTGAGTTTGGAAAGCTGGAAATTCCTATCATTGAACAAAGATGATGCTTTGAATTATGTAATCCAACGTCTCAAAGAGGAAGGGCTTCGTATTTTTTTACTGCAGTACGCAGCACAATATGCATCTGCAAGTTTCCAAGTCTTGAGTGAGATGTTTGAACTGTCTTTTTCATCGGTCTATTCAGTTATTTGCTCTATGATCTCGTGCGACAATTTATTGGGGAGTTGTGACCTTTCTTCCAGATGCATTTTGGTAACACATGAGGACCTCAATAGTCTGCAAGAAATATGCACTTCATTTGTGGATAAGTTATCGTACATGAACGAATCCAATGACTTAGCTCTCAACTCCCACCTCGGCGCAAATATCGTTGAGTATCAACAAGAAGAGGAATATGCAGTGAGCAGATCTAGAAGGTACAGTCGCAATTTTCCATTAGATCCAGACGAAAGCAATGCTAAAGTTGGTCGTGGCAAACAGCGTGGAATGTCAAAATTTTCTCGCAGTAGTGTCGATATTTCCAGCGAGGGAAATTATAGAGGAAAAGCAAGGAATTTGAAGGCAACTGAGTTTGCTCAGCGAAGTGGAAAATTTGCTCAACGCAAACGAGAAGATTATCATGATCGTTCTGATAGGTTGGTTCCCTTATTTTCGAGTACCTCAACGAATCTTTTATGGCAGCATAAATGAAGGTTTTCTTAATTCAGTGTGAAAAGTGATCAGTCCTAAATTCGCAGAGAATAACAGGCAGTAATTTTGATAAATTGTTGTGGGCTAATTGTTGAAATGCAACAAAGGAAGAATTTTTAAACACTCGAAGCATGTCCCCCCATCATATATAGACAAACAAAAAAATCCACATCATCATATTTTCAAAAAATACTAATGACACCATCAACTATCCTATACTTTTGATCTTGCGCAATGCACTCAGATAGCCACATAAGATTTCTGACCTCTTGCTCTCTGAGTTTCAAATATGCATAGAAGATACCATAGTGAAACTGTTGCGCAAACATAGAGCTACACTTCATAACTTCTGTTTCGTAGAATACCTAACACTCGTGACTTTAATAATAATAGAACCGAAAAACAACGCAATATTACCTTGTCTATATTCATTTCTTCACTTGTGGACTTCTGCAAAATATTTTGGTATGTACTTTTGACTATAACGGATACAACTTGCTCAAAATCTCTGCATAGGGCGAGGTCTCGTTGACCTTCGGGATGCATATGACCAAAATCAGAGAATAATTTTTGTCGATCATCCCGAGAAAGTTCAGTTCCGATAGAATTAATTGTAATATTCACTGCACGTCGATCGGCTTCAAAACATAAGATCTCCTTAAAATAGCAGTCAGATTATGAAGATTTTGCATGGAAGTAAAGTTACCTTCATGACCTCCGCAGTCAATCCGCCGAGCATCTGTGATAGTCTGAAAAAATCTTTTAAATATGCCTACATCACAGCATTAATTCTTTAACGAATTAAAGAGAAAATAGGAGACCTTATACAAAGAGTTTCGCAAAATTTCTATATTTACTTCATCAAGATTCTCATCACGGAAACATTCACCAAAATACGCAGAAATCGGTGTATCTACAAGGACAATTCGGTGAAGTTCTCTACACCACCGCGCTTAAAAGGTTTCCGCCATCAAATCGCAAAAATTCCGTACCTTAAATTGCTCACTGCCCCAAGGGATGCAATGGAGTCAAACATTCCAAGTGGGTGACATTTATCTAGTAATTCCTTTCATAAAAGTTCAGAGGGGCTGGGAGACTTAGAAAAAAGTTAAATTTACCGTTACTTCTCTTTCATGCATTGCACCTGTGACCATCAATACAATATTGTCTATCATGTATCCATATTTTAAATATTGCAGAAACGTGGATAGTGGTTCTGCTGCCTTCACCAGACTTGAACCAATTGAAAAGTTGAAAGTAAAAACTCACTTGAGACTCGAAAAAACTAAAATCTTGGACTATCTTTTTCAAACAACACCGTACAATTAAAGATGGATGTGTTGGGGATGCTTCATTTTGTAGTAAAGAACCATAATCTGTACTAGTCTGCCCATCAAAGTTATTTGCTCAAAGTTTGATCTTGAAATTGGTATTACCAGGTAAAGTTTTATGTCCTCCACTGTTTCACATTGTTGCAAATTCGAGTAGTCTTCCGTACGAAGGAATCCTCCCACACATCCTCGCACAGTAGCCTCAAGAAAACCATCTTTCGTGTTGAACATTTTTACTGTCCTTAAACTAAACTCTAATTTATCCTACCTACAATCATCACGGATGATTGTTTAGGGTGTATGTTTCTGGATGTTTCTGGGCTTTTTTTAAAAATAAAAAGAGACACAGCCTCTAACCTCGCTTCATGCAAAGTGTGTGTTCGTCGTACAAGCAGAAAAAGCGCTTAACAAGATAAGTAGATTATAACAAGCAGCTGAAGGCATGACAAGGAAAAATGGAAAATAATTAGTTACAAGCTCACAACACTTCAACATACTTAAAATAACTAGCGTGCCCGTCATCCGTTAAAGTTATTTCAACAAAAAGGTGTTAGTACAACACAAACAAGTATGAGACTACTCAAATACTCAAATCGATTGTTCTGGGATAATCTGCAGTTTTGCAGTCTATTTCTATTTGAGAAAGTATATGCATAATTTCGCCAGAAATACTTTGGAGTCTTTGAACGCACCCTGAGTATTCTGTGACTCTGATCAATTTAAGTTCATGCAAAACCGAAATCTGAAGTATTTTCCGAAGCTCGTTTCGAACTATTGTTCTTCTCGCGAGGTCCAAAGACAGCCTGCTTCTATGATGGAAAACTATAAGCTCACCATGGAATTAGCAAATTTAAGTGAACGTCGAAAAGAAAAGATAACGGATAACTGCATTCACTTGAGTTTTCTGCAACAAAATTTAGTCACATTATTCTCCGGCTGCGGAGCCATTGTTCATCCCAAAAGAGCCGATTTTGTTGCGAACACAAATGAACTACTAGATAGAGTAAACCTTAAATTTTTGTTATTTAAAATGAAAGCGCATCCGTGCGGGAAAGAGCTGCTGCTCAAGCGTCCAAGGATATCTCAAACTATACTGGACGAGGCGTGGTTATGTGAAGGCCATACATTTGGGGGGGCATATGCTCAATTTATGGGAACTCGTTCCTTTTATCCAGCAGAACGTCCGACTGTAAGATTTATTGCCAGCTCAGATTTAGGTTATGTAGCGCTGAGAATGCGCGAATCTCATGATTTCTGGCATGTATTATTTGGATGTTCCACTAGTGTCATCTCAGAGTTGCAGCTAAAGCTGATAGAGTTTCGCTACACAAATTCGCCTTCAGCTGGATTATCATATTTCTTAGCACCAGTTCGTTTGGGTTTACGTGACCGAAGATACTTCTCAAACTTCTCTGTTTCGCATGCGCACGTACCAATTGATGCAAATAAGTTGATATTTTCCACTCTTGAGGAACGACTCCGTGTTCCGCTAAACTCTCTAAGGAAGGAGCTACTCGTTGATATTTGATGAGAGAGGGTCCGCTGCGTCGATTCACATGTTCCATTTTTGTATAATTTTAAAGAACAAAGCGTTTTTCATGCTCTAAGTTCTTAATAGCACTTGATGCGAATATGGGTGATTGTGAGATATTGTGGACTTGGCTTCTCCAAAAAGTTGGACTATGAATATGTGTGGAAGTACTTAAGTTATGGTATAAGTCAAAGAAGAGGATAAGATAGCCTGTGAATGACTTAATGAGTATACAACTAATGAGTATACAACTTCAAAGAATAATATACGAAATTATCAATACCACATTCTAAAAGAAATCTTGCAGCACGGATTAGATGTTCTATGCTAACGTGTTGTGTTCACTTCTTCCCGGCTTTTTTATCTACAAGTTAGATTTTTTCACTACTAGTCTATTTTTTATTTTCTCTTCGAAGCAAGTTTGGAGTAAGGAAGTACGGTTCGTACTAATGAAAGCTGCTGCTTACCAAGCTCAATAACATGGCTCAAACGGTTCTTACGTGAGGAAGATTTCGGCCCGTTCAAGTGTGCTTTTCCTGGGCGTCGGTGTAAAACCTAGTCACGCGTTTTTTTTAGATAAGAAATTTGCGATTTCACAGGGGAACTTACCTTGCCACTAGGGGTTACTTTATACCGTTTCGATGCTGATTTACGAGTCTTCGTTTTGCTAGCATTTACTTCGAATGTATATTTTTCTGCATTTAAGATGTTTTTCAAGTTCGGGAAGGAAAGTTCGCTTTCACTCTTGACGTAATTGCGTTGCGTCAACGACTGACCGCTCTTTTTTTGGGCCAAAATTCCTTTAGGTTTCGCTTGAAGCGCAATAGTGTTGAGAAGTGATGATATCATCGGCATTGGAATCTTATTAGATCACTAACAAAATGGAATGAATTTTATAAAACACGCAACTTTGGAACTCGCGTTTACAGAAGGGAAGTGTGAGGTCAACTTTCAGTTTTTCTTTTTTTTAGTACGGATAGGATCCCCAACTGCCCAACAGCTGCAACATCGTTTTTTTTTCTATTGATTAGGGTTTCATAGTAGGCGATCTCCGGACAATTTTTGATTTTTTGATCTTAGAAAAGATCTTTTTCTACCACCCGTCACTTATCCCTTTCTTCTTGACGAGCGCCTGTTTACAGTCGTAAGAGTTAATAAGTGGAATATTCTATCCGATTATCGTACCATATTACTACCTCGTAAATAATCATCCAATTATTGACATAATTTTATAGAGATGTCTTTCGCAACTACGCAGCAAATAAAGCAGGTCGGGTAAGTCACGCACTTTTTTCTTTACTTCCTGATTCAAGCGCTAAAACAATTTTCGATATTTTCTCGAACTCTTCGAATGAAATACCAACTTTCAATATTGATTCATATTTCTTTCTAAATTCGTGGTAAAATACGCTTACCATGATGTATTTGTCTTTGTTGTAGCTCCAAACTCCTTTCGGGTACGAACGTCACTTCGAAAAAAAGCACAGTTTCGCAAAAATCTAGATCGAGGATTTTGACTACTGTAAGAGCTTCCGGGAAAGCTCTCGATGGTCGCAAACTTCGCGTTGCTGTCATCGGTGGTGGTCCAGCAGGTGCATGTGCCGCGGAAACTTTAGCCAAGGGCGGCTGTGAGACTTTTCTTGTCGAACGTAAGATGGATAACTGCAAACCATGTGGTGGCGCAATCCCCCTGTGTATGGTAGGAGAGTTTGACTTGCCAGAAGAGATCATAGATCGTAAAGTTACAAAGATGAAGATGATTTCTCCTTCGAACCGCGCGGTTGATGTCGGTCAGACTTTGAATGATAAAGAATACATTGGTATGTGTCGTCGTGAAGTTATGGATGACTTTTTGCGGAAACGGGCGAAAGCTTTAGGAGCAAATCTTATTAATGGCCTATTCATGAAAATTGACGACCCCGGGGTGAATAGTGGACCAATTACTTTACACTATAATGACTATGAAGGTGATTCGAAAACCGGAATTCCGAAAACGATTGAGGTAGATGCCGTTATTGGAGCTGATGGTGCGAATTCAAGAGTTGCGAAGTGCATCGATGCTGGCGAGTATGACTACGCCATCGCTTTTCAAGAGCGTATCAAGATACCAGATGCTAAGATGGATTATTACAAAAATCTTGCGGAAATGTATGTTGGAGATGACGTCAGCCCAGATTTCTATGGCTGGGTTTTTCCCAAGTATGACCACGTTGCTGTGGGTACAGGGACTGTTGTGAATAAGACAGCCATCAAGCAGTATCAGACTGCCATGCGAAACCGAGCTGAGGATAAGTGTGCTGGTGGGAAAATTATCAGAGTCGAAGCGCATCCAATTCCAGAACACCCTCGTCCGAACCGTGTTCGAGGGCGAGTAGCACTCGTCGGAGATGCGGCTGGGTATGTCACCAAGTGCTCTGGTGAGGGCATTTACTTCGCTGCAAAGAGTGGACGAATGGCTGCAGAAGCTATCGTTGAACAATCCATGAATGGTACCAAGGAAATCGATGAATCTGATCTCCGTGTTTATTTAGACAAATGGGACAGGAAGTATTGGGCAACCTACAAGGTCCTCGATATTTTACAGAAAGTATTTTACCGATCGAACCCTGCACGAGAAGCCTTTGTTGAGATGTGCGCGGATGAGTACGTGCAAAAGATGACTTTTGATTCATATCTCTACAAGACTGTGGTTCCAGGTAACCCACTTGATGATGGAAAGCTTCTTGTTAACACTATTGGAAGTCTTGTTCGGGCCACGGCGTTGCGAAACGCCTCAAAATCTGGAGTTGCTAGCATCTAAATCACTCTTAGTGAATACAAGCTTAATATTTCATCTCACCATTAATTTTCTTTTCTTTTCTAAGACAATGCCATACCCACAAATATGAGAAAGGGCTCCCGCACAAGACCATAAGTTCCACTCACCCCTGCTTGTACTATAAAAATTTGCCCTTTTATAATACTTGAATTTCTACAAGCCTCCAATATACACTAACTTGAGCCGGTTCAAGCGGTGCTCGGAGCTTTCACAAGGTTCCTTTGTTAATGATCTATATACGGTACCTAGGTACCTAGGTACCAGAATAAAAATATATTTCTAGTAATCTTCTTTAGATCAAGCTTTCACCAGTTTCTTCGAAAATATTCCTAGCCGAAAAGATCGCAGATTTTCTTTCTTTCTTTCTCGAACTGAGCCTTTCAAAGAAGGGCCTTAACTACTTGTGAACTTCGATAGAAAAAATAGGTTGAAGTTAACTAGCTTCTTCAATTCGCGGAGCTGATCAGTTTGATATCTTGAACGCTGCAAATTATCTAAGTATAAAGTATTCGAGGAGATAGTAATTCATACCCCTTCTATCGTTCGTATTGAAAACTCTAACTTTTTTTCAGAATGTCTATACTTTGAAGTAAAGGAGGCCTATAAATTCCCAAATAAGCTCAAGACAAAAAGGAAGAAAATTCTAGTCAAACATTTTTTAACAGCTCCATATTCTCAGGAAACACGAGTCGTGCCGCGAGCTCTTCGATTTCTGAATTTTCCACGAGTTTCATGTCGTCGGCTTGGCGTAGTGCAAATATAAGAAATGCTAAAAATTAAAGTTAGGGGAGTAGTACTTATGTTTAGGGTGTAATCTATTATTGGGAAAAGAGATTTTGGCCTGGATTCTGAAGGAAAATCCTCTTTACTTTTCGAGGATATAACTTTTACCTTTCCTTCACCATAGGTCTGTGTAGATACAAATAAGAGTGGAACTTGCCTGCTTGTCTATTTAAAACGCAATTCTCGTTTTTAAAGATCACAAGCCTTCAACGTCGTTCCTCGAAGTT